>Ga0114969_10000013_pt1 | contig 146976 bp, 181 predicted proteins | sample M_130807_MF_Meta_FD_87316 | JGI IMG/M metagenome (GOLD analysis project Ga0114969, IMG submission 87316) | Freshwater microbial communities from Lake Montjoie, Canada to study carbon cycling - M_130807_MF_MetaG | ecosystem: Environmental > Aquatic > Freshwater > Lake | place: Lake Montjoie... | reverse complement strand
ATATATGCAAATATTGTGGTAAATTGAATGCTTCCCAAGGATGGAGCAGACAACTAAACCCAAGATGGACAGATGAGCAAACAAGAGCATACAATGAAGGCTACAATGAAGGCAAGGAGAGTGCCAAATGAAGCGGAAGCCAGATTATCGAAAAATTTCCAACAAAGCTCTTTGTGCTGCGGGTTTATTATTTGCACAAATGGTAGTTATAACGTTACCTTCAATATTTCTTCGATTATTTGGCATATCTGAGATGTATGATGAAAAGGCTCGGTATGTTTTTTACATATTACTATTATTATGTAATCTCTCATGCTTAGTAGTTTTGTATTCAGATATTCTGAGAAATATTGAAGAGAAAGGAAAATGTTACAATCTCATTCAAAAAATTACGAACAAAAAGCGAGACAATAACTGAATGAAGAAAATCGGGCAATTTTCGCCCGATTTTTTCCAGCTATAACAAAACACAATTATAATAAGCATGAATGAATTACTTACTACAGAGCAGATACTTAATCGAATTCAAAATCGCCCAGACTGTCAAGACGTTACTCTCTTAGGTGGGACTTTGAGACGTTTATACAGTCTTGGTTGCCGTGAAGAAGAGGTGTATGGTTTAGATCCCGATGGAAATAAATTTGTAATGTCTAGAAAGGAATTTTTAGAATTGTATTCAGATGCAAAATGGGAAAGGCGAATAAAGTGGAAGCCAGATTATCAAAAAATTACCAACAAGGCTGGTTGTGTTTGGGCTTTCTCATTTGCACTTTCTTTATTTATAGGGTTTGTTTTAGTATTTCTTAATCCGCTCTTGTTTAATACACCAAAGTTTGTATTTGAAATAGGTAATTGTGCTGGGTTCCTATTATTATCATTATCTGTGCTATCATTCATAGTCATGCAGTTATCAATTATTATAGGACAGATTGTAGAGGAAGTAGATGAAAACAAGTCAAAACCCAAAGGAACTCCTAAGCAGAACAGCTTCGGTCCCAAGGACCGCCCAGTCACCCCCAAGCCGTTTTCAAGTTCAAGGAGACAATAACTGAATGAAAATCGAGCAATTTTCGCCCGATTTTTTCCAGTTATAACAAAACACAATTATAATAGATATGAGATTAAAAACATTCGAAGACCTAAAAACAGCACTTAATAACCTTTCCAAAGAACAACTAAAATGCCACCTTACTTTCAACGATGTTAGCATTGAAGAATTCTACGGCATAGAAATGGAACTTGAAATTTCAGATGAGGACGATAACGATGTTCTTGATGACGGTCACCCCTACTTTGCTATTAACACTGGCAACACCTCTTGTACATGGAGCATAGACCTTGAAACAAATTAAAATCACTCTTGAGACTATTGTAGATGTGCCTGACCACGTTGAACTTGGGGAAGACCATAATGGAATTCCCTACTATCTCACTATGAGTTCGCTGGAACTACATCCAGCTATTGCTTTTGATGATGCTGGAACGCTAACAAATCCACTTGATTTCAACTGTGAGGTGACATTTATAAACACTAGAATTGAGGAAATGAATGCTTAATTTTAGCATTTTTCTTTTACTCTCACTTGCAACTTCCATAGCGATTGTGTGGTTGGTGTTTTTTTTCTTTGAAATTCTAGGAGATTGTTTCTTTGATAATCGAGAAAACTAATTTCCACTTATAACAAATACAGATTATAATAGACAATGATAACAGAAGCAATAAACATAAGAAGATTTGAAGACATACGACACCTCGTAGCATACTATGGCATTACACCAATCAACCAAAAGAGATGGGATGCTATTGCAGGATGGGAAGACATTGAAGAGTACTATGAGCTTTACCACCCAAATATCGAATTCACAAGTGAAAAGGACATTTTCGAGCTTGAGCTAGGCAAAATCGAGGACAGAAATTTCTTGGTGATTGATGAAGTAGATTATGGTTTAGAAATTGTAGTAAACGATAATATAATAGTAGTAGAACTACCAATGCCAACAAATTCCGCATCTGGTGAGCTACTTACTACCGAGGAAATGCTTAATCGAATTGACTATTCTCAAGCTGTTGTTCTCACAAATTGGGAAGGAGATATTCAGCAATCGTTTTTTATAGCTTGTTATGATGATTTGGTAACAGGTTGGGATTACGACAGAAATGAAATCAACTGTTCAAAAGATGAATTTTTGAGCTGGTATCCCGATGGGATTTGGAGTTCAGGTGAAGGTTGGGAGAAACATGAATCCTAATTTCCAGTTATAACACAATCTGATTATATTAGACATGGAAAAACAAAAACCACATTTTGCTCTTTACATCACCAACAAAACCGAAATACGAGATGACAACTGTCCACATTGCGGTGCTAGAGGTAGATATGTTACCTATGTAATGTGTTCAGATGGCAAAATCCGAGGTGCAATGCGTTTTTGCCTAAAAGGTGCATTCATTCTTGATGAAAAGATTGAACAGCATTGGTCAATCACCAAACAGCTCAGAAAAAGCCCAAAGTGGTTTACAGGCAAAAGATTACTTGTACAAATCGAGGATGAAATTTACAAGAAGGCACAAGCCTATAATTCGAAATATGGTATTGAAGGCTTACCAGCTCGTGTAAATCTACCTGAGCCAATGCCTGTAAGTACACGTACTGGAACCGCTGTAGAAGGCAGAGATATCATTAAAGGCACTGTTCAAAAAATTAAAGTGTATGGTGATGAAAATATAGGTTTCGCCACTAAGATGATTGTTCTAGACGAGCGTGATTTTGCTGTGTTTGGTTCAATACCATCTAATATTGCTAATGATGTCAAAGTGGGCGACAAAGTGCAATTTAATGCCACTGTGCACCCTTCTACAAATGATACCACCTTTGGTTTCTACAAGAGACCATTAAAGGCTCAGATTGTGTTTTCTGCCTAATCAGATTGTGTGAGGAGGGGGGAAACCCCCTCCGAAGGCGCCGCCGCCTTTATTTTTCCAGTTATAACAAATTCTTATTATAATATACATGAATGAAACAGTTACTGAAATCGTCCAACAAACTCCAGCAGGAGCCATCACCGCTACCTTGGGTGGCGACACACCTTATCCTGCAATAGATATTCGTATCAATGGCATCCTAGCTGGGATTTTTGAGTATAATTCAGAAACAAATCGGTTTCACCTTTATGTTTCGTCTCAAGATTTTGGAGCTTACAATGAAGCTCTATCTCATGTCTCATTGTTCCCCGAAACAATTGATTTTATGGGGTACAAATATCCTTGTAGATACCTTGAGGTTCCTATCAAAGTAGAAGATGAAATAGAGCTTCATTCTTATACAATTATCACTAAAGATTTGGATGAAATGATACAGGGATTGATTGAAGATGGAGACCCTGAAGGTCTTGATTGGCTAGATGAAAAGTATTGGGTGGTTGAAAACCAAGGTCTATCTGATGAAGAAATCATTGAGCAAATTCAAAGTATGAATTCTGACTAATTCCTTTGGAGGATAAATTCCCCCTCCAAAGGAATGGCGGCAAATTTTTTCCAGTTATAACAAATTCTAATTATAATAGATATGAAATCAATTGCACACGAAGCGGTATTCAATCAAATTATGGAATCTTTGGAAAAAGGTGTTATTCCCTGGAGAAAACCTTGGAAAAACTCCACGCCTAGAAATGGCTTGACCAATCGCAAGTATTCTGGCATCAACTTTTTTATTCTATCAGCATCAGGCTACGTTGATGAACGTTGGCTCACCTATCGTCAAGTCAAAGAACTTGGAGGTGAAGTTAAGAAGGGTGAAAAGTCCAAGCAGATTGTGTTCTGGAATATCTTGAGTAAAGAACAAGATGGCAAGAAGAAAAATATCCCACTACTCAAATACTTTAATGTTTTTAACATTGAACAAACTGACGGTATTGAGTTTTCAAAAGAAGATATTGAGAAATTAGAAGCACTTAGAAAAGCTGAGATTATCGAAGCTGAAGAAATCGTTAATAACTATAACGATAAACCTGTAACATTATTCAGTCATTCTTTTGCTTGTTATTCTCCTGTTGAAGATAAGGTAAAAATGCCACCTAAAGCACAATTCCTTAGCACAGAAGAATTTTACTCTACATTGTTTCATGAATATGCTCACTCCACTGGTCATGAAAAACGCTTAAATCGTAAAGGTGTAGCCAATTTTGATTCTTTCGGTACTATACAGTATAGTGAAGAAGAATTGATTGCCGAGTTTGCTTCTGCGTTTCTTTGTAACCACGCTGGAATTGATAACACTTTAGAAAATTCTTCAGCTTACATACAAAACTGGATGAAAGCATTTAAGAATAATCCTGAAATGATTGTGAGTAGTGCCAATAAAGCCCAAAAAGCCGTAGACTATATTCTTGGTGTTAAAACTCAAGAGGCTACAGCTTAATTGATAAGAATCACAACTAAAAAAATAGTTGTGATTCCCCCTCTAAGAGATCGGCGGCAGATTTTTTCCAATTATAACAAAATTTAATTATATTAAATATGAAATATGCAATTCAACTATTTGACGAAACAACAAACATTGGTTCAAATTCTTGCCCTGATTTTGACCTAATAACAGATGAAGGTAGAATTTATTCATTTTCTGGTAACGAACTTGCAACTATGGTTGAAGTGGAAGGCACTATCACGCATTATTTCGATGATGTTTGGGATATGATTGAAAATCGTAAACAATTTGCAGAGTGTGTCCTTAACGATAGATGCCTTGAGGATGTTTTGGCTGACTTCGGAATAACATCATCAGATGAAAAAGTGACTGTTGATGAAATCAATGCAATTATTAAGAATGTGTCCTTAATTGGATGTCGTTCAGATGAAGAATATGATTTCTTCCAAGGTAAGCAGGACGAATAGAAAATTTCTGAATTTAAACATCATTACAAAAATATAACAATTCAATTTACATTTTTAGCGTATAATTAAAGATAGAATTGTGGGTACATAACTCAATGGTAGAGTAACTGGCTTTTAACCAGTAAGTTCTGGGTTCGAATCCCAGTGTTCCCACAATTCCCCCTCTGAAAGGGCAACAGCTCGATTTTTTCCACTTATAACAAATCGTGATTATAATAGATATGACAATTGATACTGTTTTTAAGAATATTTCAAAGAAAGAAATCAATGACTACACAAAATACTGGAAGTGTATATCACCCAAAACAGACTCTGAGGTGCTGAGGCGCTGGCTTTTTGCATACACTTCAATACATACCACTTGGGCTGGAAATGTTCGCGGATATAACGCAATTAAGAATTTTGACGAATGGATTGATGATAAGGAAAAACTTGGTCAAAAGTTGCATGATTCAAGATGTGGTATGCAAAATAAGAGACAAGAGTTTATTTGGAATTTCACTCAAGATTTTATATCTAACTCCAAAGAATTCTATCAAGGCAAAGAAGAGACTTGGATAGAATTTCGAAATCGTTTGGTCAATCGTTGCAAAGGTATTGGAATGGCTAAAGTATCATTTACTCTTGAAATGTGTTATCCAAGCGAAGCTGAAATTGTTTGTTTAGATACTCACATGATTAAGTTATATGGTATGATTGAAAAATCATTTACAAGTAAGAAGGAAAAAGTTGCTTATGAAAAGTACGAACAAGATTGGATTGAACGTTCAAAAATGCTTAAATCATCACCCTATATTGCACGTTGTATTTTTTGGGATAAAAAACAACAACAATCTGATTCCCGTTATTGGTCACATGTTTTAGAGTGAAATGGTCAAAACCCCCTCCAAGGGGGTGGCGGCAAATTTTTTCCACTTATAACAAATCCCAATTATAATAGGTGTAAGAAACAACTCAAGGAGAAATGAAAAAAATGTTTAATCACACACTTAACAAATTCGCAGTAGACTTCAATTCCAAGACTGGCTCACGCACCCGTGTGAGAATTCCAGTAGCTGGCACTCGACATATTGGCTTTCAACCAGGTCAAAAGGTTGCTGTGCTTGGAACGGGGTCTGTGACTATCGTCCCAGTAGAAAATGGCGTTAAATACGACCATACCTACACAATCGAAAAAGATGGAGCCATTCGGGTTCCAGCTTACAAGTTTGGTCTCAGAACCAGTAACCTAATTGTTACTTGCGACAAAATCTCTGGGAGTGTCCAAGTAGCGTAAGTCACGAGTGGGCAGGTGCGGGGTTGAGCCTGTCCCAGACCTAGAACAAGCTATGGTGTGCAGGGAGAACCTGCACCGCCCCCAGTATGTGGGTCATGAAACACTTGTTCCCCCTCTGTGGGGGCGACGGCAGATTTTTTCCAGTTATAACACAATCTAATTATAATAGACATGACTGAACAAAGTAACTGCACAATCGAAATCTTATCTAAAGTTGACTATGACGCAATCAGTGACTGTATTAACTTTGAAGGATTATCTGAAGAAGAAAAACAAGAAATTCTTATTCATCTAAAAGATAATTTAGAGCATGAAATTGATAATGCTATAGATTATTACATGAGTTATATTGCAAGTGGTGATGTAGAGTTGTATACAGGAAGCCATAGTTACCAGATGGTAGAAGGTAAACTTATTAAAAACAAAATCTGGTAAAAAGATTAGAGGGGCAAATACCCCCTCTAAGAGCATCACAGTCTTTTTTTCCAGTTATAACACAATCTAATTATAATAAATATGGAAATGTTTTGCATACAAATAGCTCTCGCGGCAGAAGGAGCTTTCGTAAAAAATGCTTTGACTTTTTTCGAAAAAATTCGTGACAAAGTACATATAGTTCCTGAACATGAATCAGACACTGAGTATTTCTTGAAAATTGATTCATTTTTGAAAAATACAAACCCTTATGACGATTTAGATTTGTATGATGAATATTTTGAAAGCTGGGTATGGTATATTCAAAACGTTATAGTGTCTTTAGGAGATAAATTTTATAAAATTGAGGTACGTGCGGAACCAAATGAAACGCTCCAACTTGTTGCTTATTATCCCTTGGAGGAAATGTAAATAATCCCCTCCGGGAGAATGGCGGCGATAAATTTCCACTTATAACATAAACTAATTATAATAGATATGACATATAAAACATTAAAAGAAATCGAAAATTTGAACGCCCAAGGTCAGAGAAAATCGTGGGCTCCCTATGTGACGACAGATTCCTATGATTACAGCACCAATGGTTTAAGGTTTTCCACACAAGAAGAATGCGAGGAATATTGTAAAGATCTTAAAGGGCGATGGACTTTGGTAAAGTTCTATGCTCCATGTGTTTCAGGTGATGAGGTTAATTATCGATGGGAAAATGGAAAAGCAATAAGATTAGAGGTGGAAAATGCCACATCCTAATGCTAGACCTTGTTTGTTAAGATTTACTTGCAATGGGCATGACTATAAACTAGAATATCCTAGTATTCAACAAGCTGAAAAAGCTCTAAAATCTTGGATTAAAAAAAGCAAGATTGAAGATGCCAAAATTGTTATCACCAGATAACCCCCTCCAAGGGGATGTCAGCCCGTTTTTCCACTTATAACACAATCTGATTATAATAAACATGACCGATCAAGAGTTAATCGATAAATATACTGTGACACCCCGTGTGGGCTGGAAACAAATTTCACAACATCCAAAACTGTCTGAGGATTTCATTCGTAAATATGCAGACAGTGTGGACTGGAATGAGATTTCATACTACCAAACATTGTCTGAAGAGTTCATTCGTGAATTCAAAGATAGGTTAAATTGGCGTTGGATTTCATCTTGCCAAACACTGTCTGAGGATTTTATTCGTGAGTTCAAAGGTCGTGTGAATTGGTATTTTATTTCAGAATACCAAACATTGTCTGAAGAGTTCATTCGTGAGTTCGAAGACCTTGTGAATTGGGAGAAAATTTCAGGATATCAAAAACTGTCTGAAGAGTTCATTCGCGAATTTGAAAATCGTGTGGATTGGGATGAGATTTCAGCTAAACAAACACTTTCTGAAGAGTTCAACAAAGAATTTGCAGATTATAAGGGAACGTGGATTGGGGGGCTATTTTGAGAAATAAAATAGAATCTGAAGATTTCATCAACGAATTCAAGGATAAATTTTAATCCCCTCCAAGGGGATGCCAGCCCGTTTTTCCAGTTATAACACAATCTGATTATAATAGATATGGGATTAGACCAATACGCTTACAAAATTAAAAAGGGTCTTGTTGAAGACACAATCGACATTAAACTCTGGAATGAAGAGAAAGGGGAACCTTTGCACGAATACGACAGACACTTTTTCTACTGGAGAAAGCATCACGACCTCCAAGGTTTCATGGAAAATCTTTATTACGAAAGAGGTGGAGAAGAAGAGTTCAACTGCGTTTGCATCAAACTTGATGAAAAGGACTTGGACAACCTTGAACAAGCAGTGATAAATAAGAAACTGCCTGAGACAGTAGGGTTTTTCTTTGGTTCAGGGAATACAGAAGGTTATCTCAAAGATGACCTAGACTTCATACAAGCATCACGCAAAGCCATAAAAGAAGGCTACGATGTTCTCTACTCAAGTTGGTGGTAAGATTCGGGCAATTTTGCCCAAATCCCCTCCAGGGGGGTGTCAGCCCGTTTTTTCCAGTTATAACAAATCCAGATTATAATAAACATGGAACAAAACAACGTTTACATTTTGATAATTTGCCTTTACGGAGAGAAAGAAATATTACTTGGAGTTTACGCAACAAAAGAGGCTGCGATTAACGCTCAAAACGAATACGAGAGAAATGGCTATTATATACAATTTTACGATGAATATGAATTATACATTCTTGAACAAGAAGTTCAAAAATAGTGTAAAAACCCCTCACAGGGTCTTCAGATTGTTTTTCCACTTATAACACAATCTAATTATAATAAACATGGAACAAACAACTAACTTCAACACACTCTTAACCGTCACTATCCACCTTAGCTACGATGACATCAATCAAGCTATCAATTTTACGGGGTTGAACCAGCCACAAAGTTTAGACATTTTGAATACTTTGAGAGGTTATCTTGAAGAGGAACTTCATAAGTCTACCAACCTATTATTGCAAAATATAAAGAACGGTGAAGAGGAACTTTTCGGGGAATTGGGTAGCTACCTAATGAGCGAGGGGAGAATCGTAGCCAACAAATATGAGTGTTAGGTTGGCAACGCTATAATCTAACCAAATATTTCAAAAAATTTTGTGTAGGGGGTTGACAAACCCCTTACACAAACTTCAGATTGTTTTTCCAGGTTTCACAATCTGAGCGTATAATATATATGACACTTTTAGGAATTGATACAGAATCAGGTGGGATTACCACAGATTACGACCTACTCACGCTAACATTGAGTATTGTTGAGAATTATGAAATCGTTAGCACTTTAGATTTGAAGGTAAAACCAGACCCAGTTGATTCTCGCACAGAATTTTTTGTTCAAGGTGAAGCATTACGTGTTAATGGTATTGATTTAGGTAAGCATGATTTAGAAGCAATACCTTACAGGGATTCAAAAAGAATTATTTTTAATTGGCTCTCAGAATCAAAAGAAAAGTATGGTAAACTTCTGCCATTTGGCAACGGCATAAAAAGAGATATTGAATTGATTACAAAATACACAATCTCACAAAAAGCATGGGATATGAATACTGTACGCAATCCAATTGAACTTACTACTTTAGGCAATAACTTTAAGATGCTTGGGATTATTCCAATAGAACAATCTTTATCACTTAGTAACATGGCAAAGTATTTTGGCGTAGAAGTGAATGATGATTTGGCTCATACAGCTTCTTATGATGTATGGCTAGGCACTCAAGTGTTAAAGGGTTATAATTCACTAATTCAAGGAGAAAAAAATGAAAACATTTAAGCGTGGAGATAAAGTAAAGTATATTGGTTCTGTTAGAAAAAATTTACATGGTAAAGAACTGGTTGTAGTAGATATGTGGTCTGGAAAATACGAAATTTATGTTTGTAAAATCGAAAAACATTTTGAAAATATTATGAGAAAAGATTTAGTATTTTTCTAAACCCCCTCCAAGGGGATGTCAGCCCGTTTTTTCCATTTATAACACAATCTGATTATAATAGATATGACACTGTTAGATATATACAATCATGACTTTTCACTTCTTGGATCACCTAAAATGGTAGCTTTTTATGAATGTCTTGAAAACATTCCTTACAAGGATAGAAAAATACAACCAGCAATAGGCGGTATAAGTATTACTTCTGACGGCTATTTAATTGCTGATGGGAATTTTTTAGGCTCTGCTGATGAGCTTGAAGATAACTTATATGGATTATGTGAACATTTTAATGTAAATCAGTCAGAAGTATCACGTTTAATGTGTAAAACTTTTGACTGGCGTAAAGGTGGGAATGCTTGGTCTAAATAACCCCTCCAGGGGGATGTCAGCCGATTTTTTCCACTTATAACAAATACAGATTATAATAGATATGATTATCTACCAAGGAGAAAGTTTAATAGATGGACAGCCGATTGTGGCAATTTTAACTGGGCTTGATGCCAAGTCCAAGAATAGCAAGACTGGAGAGATGCCACAAGTTTGGATATTTAGGTCTGATATGCACCCACAAGACGCTTTGCGTACTGGTGCTGACTTTTCTATCTGTGGTGGTTGTATTCACCGCCCTAAAGTTTTAGGTGTCGATGCTTTAAGAAAGTGGTCTAGAACTTGCTATGTAAACGTTATGTCATTTAATGCAATATGGCAAAAGTTTATCAATAACGGTTATGAAAAACCCAACCTATCTGATTTAGCTAAACTATTAGACGGAACCCGTATTCGTTTAGGTGCTTACGGTGACCCAGCTTCAGTTCCTATTGAGGTTTGGGATGAATTATGTAAGTATTGTAAGTCTACTGGCTATACTCACCAATGGCGAGACTGTAGCGAAAGATACGCTGAATATTGTATGGCTTCCTGCGATACGCCTATTGATGTTATTCAGTCTACCGCTAAAGGTTACCGCACGTTCTATGTACAGAATATTGATAGCTTTGAATTAGCTGATAATTCGGTTGAAGGTATTAAATTAGCTTGGTGTCCCGCTAGTAAAGAAAAGGGTAAAGTAACTACTTGCTTTAAGTGTATGGCTTGCTCAGGTACACGGTCTAACTTACACTCTAACGTAACAATTATGATACACTAAAATTTTAGTGTATCATACCCCCTCCAAGGGGGCGGCAGCAGATTTTTTCCAGTTATAACAAATGCAGATTATAATAAATGTACCCGCTTTCAGACAGCCAAAAGATTCTGGTAAAGATTGGTACAAGGAAAAAACTATGCCAACATCAAAACTATATCAAAAAGCAATCACAACTCATCTGTTCCTTAAAGAACAAATTAACGAAATCGAAAATTATCTCACCACTGGTGAAGCTAAAAGCGAAGTGTTCTACTATGATAAGAGAAACAAGCTAATCTCGTCTCGCCAGAAAAATTCTCAATGGAACACCAGCATTGGGAAGAGCCGAGTTGAAACTTCACATAAAGATTTTGTTTCAGCAAATACTTATTTGCTACCTGAAGGTACTGCAAAGGTAAAGGTTAAAAGCCCATTTGTTAACTCAGGCACCCAAATTCAAAGAGGAATCTGTTCCACTTCTGTAGTGTGTGAAATGGTGGTGACGTAAGTCACCAAATCCCCTCCAAGGGGATGAGAGCCCGTTTTTTCCAGTTATAACACAAACTGATTATAATAAATATGAACGAAAACACAGACAAACTTTTAATTGAAGACGCAAAAGTATTGAACCAAACACTTGTCAATGTGCTTATCAATGTTTTTCCGTATCTGAAAACAGACTCTGCTCGAAGTGCGGCGGCGAAACAAATTGCTGATTGTTCATCAGTTTTATCAATGATTGATTTTTCGGAAATAATTTCCAGCAATGATGAGAAAGTACAACCTTCTTTGATTAACGACATCATGAGCGTAGGTCAAGGAGAGTAACTTGAGACAAACTTCTGTAGGAATACAAAATGTTGTAGGGTATATCATTGAAATAGACTTCATTGAAGAAGATGATACTTGCTATTATGAATTGTACCTCGATAATGATTGTATAAGTTTAGGTGAGCCATTCTATGAAAAGCCCACAAGTGAAGAAGTTGATGAATATGTGAAAAAATATCTTAAAAACCATCAGATTGTGTAATCCCCTCCAGGGGGATGCCAGCCCGTTTTTTCCAGTTATAACAAATCCAGATTATAACAGATATGGAAACTATCAAGTACATCAAAATCAAACTTGCAAATACAGAAGTAATTTTTACTCCTGAAGAGCTAAAAGCGTTTTTTGAAGCAGTAGCTCCTCTAGTAGAAGGTGCATGCAAGCCAAATGGCACTTACTACAAGTTTGTCAAAGTTATCGAGCATGCTACTTATCCAGAGCAAGAGAACTTAACTCCTAATGGCAATCGCTTGCAAACTGGCAAAGAACTTGCTGAAGGTAAAGGTGTAATTTTTGATGTATAATAGTGTTATGGCTCATAGGACAACTGGTGGAGTTGCCGCCCTGTCACGGCGGAGACGGAGGGTTCAATCCCCTCATGGGTCGCCAACATACTGACACCTAGCTCAACGGTAGAGCTTTTCGCTGTTAACGAAGGGGTTATAGGTTCGAATCCTATGGTGTCAGCCATAAGCTGGATTAGCTCAGCGATAGAGCAAGTAAGCCGAGTTCGCTAATTGGGATAGCAGTAGTTTTGTAAACTACCGAGAAATCAGAAGGAGTTCGATTCTCCTACTCGGCTCCAGATTTGTAGACCATAATGCAGGTGAAAGATGGTCTACTACATAAGACTCTATTATGAGTCGAAGAGTAGAACAAAAACCTTGCCTGCATTGTGGTAAGCCTGTGCCACGAAAACCTAATAAATACTGTTGTCAACAATGTCAATTAGATTGGCAGTATGCCGATTATATCAGACAGTGGAAATGTGGCGATGTTGATGGATTGAACGCATTAGGTAATGTGAATTCACATGTAAAGCGTTATTTACGCGAAAAGTTTGACAACAAGTGTATTCAATGTGGTTGGTCTAAACTCAATATATATACTGGAAAGGTTCCATTAGTTGCTGACCATATTGATGGTGATTGGAAAAACAATACAGAATCAAATTTAAGATTATTATGTGGATGTTGTGATTCTTTGACACCAACATATAAGAATTCAAACCGTGGGAAGGGAAGGTCGCAGAGAAACTAGGTCGCGGGTTCGAGTCCTGTTTCCAGCTCCAATCCCCCTCCAAGGGGATGTCAGCCCGTTTTTTCCAGTTATAACACAATCTGATTATAATAAATATGAAACTAAGAACAATCAAGCACAATGAATTTTACTCAAAACTTCCAAAATATATTTTTGTCAAAGAAGATGTAGACATCAACCCTGAAACCGATTTACCATACAGTAAAAATGATTGGAAATTCTTAGACATGGATTGGGCTTCATTTAATGCAATGCCACCTATTGACGATGAAGGTGCAGATATGGTACTCTGGGCTATTGTTTTGGAGGATGATGAAAATAATGAGGATGAAGGATAACCCCCTCTAGGGGGATGCCAGCCCGTTTTTTCCAGTTATAACACAATCTGATTATAATAGATATGAAAACAATTAAAGTAGGAGACAAAGTAATTTACAAAGGAGGCTGGGGTCAAAATGCTCCAGTAGTGGCTAAAGTTACTGGTATTGTTGCAGGTGTTTCTCAAGGTAATAAACACAATGGCACTTCTGTTGAAGAAATGAATTTTTCTAAACTTGAAGATGGTCATAGTTTTATTTTTGACCTTGACAATGGTCATTGGGGTTGGGCTTATCAAGTTAGTCCAATAGATTAGATTCACTTCCCCCTCCAAGGGGGAGCGAGCCCGTTTTTTCCATTTATAACAAATCCAGATTATAATAGATATGAGTAACCCATTTGAAGTAAGATTTTACAACGGAGACCAATCAAACACACCCCTTGAAGTTTGCCGATATTTTGGCGAATCTCATGCTTCCTATGGTTGGAGCAGACAACTAGACCCAAGATGGACAGATGAGCAAAGAAGAGTATACAATGAAGGGTACAATACTTGCAAGGAGAGTTGGCAAAATTAGCAAATTATCACAGTACAAAGTAGTAAGCAATAAACAAGGACAAAGCAAAAGCTATTTTTTTGAATCCAAGGAAGACGCCAAGCATTGGAAAATGATGTGCGAAAAATTAAGGGATATTCTTAAAGTAGATGCAACATACACACTTAAGAAAATCAAAACTTAAGCCCCTCCAAGGGGATGCCAGCCCATTTTTTCCAGTTATAACAAATTCTAATTATAATAGATATGACAGAACAAAGCGAAAAAAAATTTGAAATCAATTCATTTGTTAGCCTTGAAAACGTGCAGGAACATATTGACAAAGCAGGATTATCTGAGAATCAGTTGAAAGATTTTTATGAAAATCTTCAGGGTTTTTTTGTTGATGAATCTGAAAAAATTGTCGAAGAATTTTTTGATTTTTTTCATAGTGGAGAGTACATACTCCCTGTGGGAAATTTTTGTTATCGCTATGATAATGGCGAGATTGTTCGCTTTTTTGATAATGATATAATTTTACCGTCCTTTGTAAAACCCAATAATGCAATCGAAGTAGTTGTGCCATTTAACCTTGAGCATAAAATTAATTTTGAAAATTTTCAAGAAGATGAAAATGAAATTGTTAATGCTTTCAAGCTTAGTTTAGAACGAGAGCTGAATTATTGGTTAGAAATGAAATTTGATGCTGTAAAGTGGGGCGAAATAGGTATTTGTACTCCATCGGGAACTTACTGGTTCACAGAAGATTCGCTCATTATTGAGTAAAGAACAATCCCCCTCCAAGGGGATGCCAGCCCGTTTTTCCAGTTATAACACAATCTGATTATAATAGATATGGTAGGACCACTTAAGCAAATCAAAAATATTGATGTTTTGAAATCATACATTTCTTCTAAAATTGTTTTAATGTCAGACAGCAATGGAGTATTTGATGAAAAAGATTTTATCCGTACATTAAAGGAAATTATGGACTTTGTTTCTTTGATTGAAGATGACATTTTTGATGATTGGGATGAAGCAAGAGGGGCTGGAGTATAATAGATATGAGCAAGAATCTTTTACCAATGACAGAAACTCAACAAGAGCAAATCAAAAAATTATTTTATCAATGCGAAATTGAACCACCTAGCTTCAAGTTCAGTTTTAATGATGGCAAATATTTCATCGAAGTAGAGCAAATGTACAGATATATTGAATTCAATGAACCATACACAATGCTTAGTGGCTTGCTTGAGATTGCTAAGATTTTAGGCTGTGAGAATGGCGACGAATGTCACCGATATAGCAGCGATGGGTGCGAAACCTGTGACTATGGTTCTTCATATCTTGTTGAATGGTGTTTCTGGTAAATGAAATCATTCGGGCGAAATTCGCCCAATCCCCTCCAAGGGGATGTCAGCCCGTTTTTTCCATTTATAACAAATCCAGATTATAATAGATATGAGAGTTAAAGATAGAGAAGATTTAATGAAACGAATGCATTTTTATGGGTTTATTTTAGATAATGGGCACTTTCGTCGCCACATCTACACTGGTAGAAAGTTATATTCAGACATCATTAAGTTTGAGGATGCCCAAAATTGGCTCGAAAATCCTGCAATCACTGAAAGAATTAGAGATGAAGATATACAAGTATTTTTAACTGAATATGATAGAGAGGTTAAAGCTAGTCTTTCAGGTGCTCTGATTTATTCCTCATTCTCTGGTTACCGTGACCCAAGGCTTACAGATGAACAAGTGTCAAAAATTCTAAGCGTTATAAAAAGAAGATAACCCCCTCCAAAGGGATCTCAGCCCGTTTTTTCCAGTTATAACAAATCTAGATTATAATAGATATGACCAAATCAGCAAAAGAATCACTCATAGTTATATCGGCACTTGCGGGTTTTCTTCCTCTCACGTGTGCTTTGGCTTGTATGCCATCGCATCCAGAAGCCGCCCTTTATTGGCTAAAAACAGCTATGACTTTTTCAATAGTGGCTCCGATTGTAGGATATATTATTGACCAAGTGTGGAGAAAAATACAAAAATGAGCATCTATCAAGAAATCAAAGAAACTGGCACAACTATCAAAAATTGGCAAAGTGACCTTTATGTCCCAATTAACGAAATAACTACCCCAATCGTTAATAAGTATAAGAAAGACCTGTACATCACTACTTTTACCAATCAAGTAGAAGGCGGTCAATGGTATGACATCGCTTTTGCTTATGACCCATATTGGGAAAAGGTAGGTATGTAACCCCCTCCAGGGGGTTGGCAGCCCGTTTTTTCCAGTTATAACAAATCCAGATTATAATTTATATGAGCAAAAAGAAAGCTACAATCAAAAAGACAATCACAATGAATGGCAAAACAGCTATTGTTGAAGTGGCTATGTTTCAACCTACTGGTCACCAAAGTTACTCAGGCTTTGGCATACACAATAAAAGTTCACGCAAAGCTGAACGTCGTAATAATCGTGCAGAAGCTCGCAATGTAACACGAGGTGATTGGTAATGAACCCAGAAGATGACTTCGTTTACTCTCGGTTAGTCCTTAATTTCTTTGAAGATGATTATGAATATAGTGACCAATGTTGTGATGTTTCTGATGACAATTGGGCACTAGGCACTTTAGATTGTGAAGTTTAGTGTATAATTTATAGAGATTGAGCCTCTCCATAGCTCAGTGGAAAGAGCAATTGCCTTCTAAGCAATGGGTCGGAGGTTCGAGTCCTCTTGGAGAGGCTCAGCACTTTACCAATTCCCCCTCCAAGGGGATGGCAGCCCGTTTTTTCCACTTATAACAAATCCAGATTATAATAGATATGGACCCAGAAGATTATTTCGATTACACAGAATCAGACTACGACTATGGCTATGACGAATACGGTGATTGGGACGCTATGCAATGTGCCACTGGCGACTACAACACACACGAAGAGAATTGTTGCTTTATGGATGAGCAATATGACAACGACGATTATGGAGACTATTGATGCACAATCCCCCTCCAGGGGGATGCCAGCCCGTTTTTTCCATTTATAACACAATCTGATTATAATAGATATGACTGAACGAGAAACAAATTTTGTGCCAATCCCTGCCCATTGCAGGGTTGATAGCGTGGAATCGTCAACCGCAACTTTGCACCTTTGGTTTGATGAGACTTTTGAGAACGATGTTGATTCATTGCACCGTGAAGACCTTGTGATTTTCACGCAAAAGCAATGGGACGCAATCAAGGTAGAACTAGCCACACCACCAGCGGAGGAGGAATAATCCCCCTCCAGGGGGATGCCAGCCCGTGTTTTCCACTTATAACACAATCTGATTATAATAGATATATGAGCGAAATCATTTACAAAGCAACTGTAGGAAGTAAAATGCACGGTCTGTCTACGCCACAGTCTGATGAAGATGCTAGATTTATCTACAGATTATCAATAAGAGAGTTGGTATCGCCATTCAACAACAGCAATACCAAAACAGCATCAGCTAATGGTGAAGACACTGAATCATGGGAGCTGAGAAACTTTGTTAAGCATCTCACCTCAGGAAATCCTACCATGTATGAAGTTATTAAATCCCCAATTTATGAAAAGAATAATTTTTCAGAAATGCTCAGAATGATTCCTAACTATGCTTTTGATGGAAGAAAGATTTTGTTAGCTCATATTGGTTACGCCGAAGCACAACTAAAAAGATATTTAAGAAATGCTCAACAACCATTCGAAGATAACACTTTAAGAAGAATACCTAAGTCGATTGTCGCCGCTTACAGAGTATTGGCACAAGCTGACCAGCTCCTAAATACTGGAACTTTTGAACCAGTAGTTAAAGACTACTCACAATCTTTACATGATAAGCTGATGTCAATTAAGCTCATGCCTATTGAAGATATTACTTTAGAATTTATTAGAGAACATGAAGAAGGTATTGAAAAAGGTATTCAAGACTTAAAAATTATGTTTGAAGATTTACCCAGCTCAATTAAGGAAAAAAAACCAGACATTGATTGTTTAGAGTCCCTTCTTGTGCAACTTCATAAATAATCCCCTCCAGAGGGATGCCAGCCCGTTTTTTCCACTTATAACACAATCTGATTATAATAGATATGAGTAGATATACTGCAACTACCACAGACGGACTTGAAATGGCTTTTGGCTACGACCGACCATTGCAGGAATACTTCCTGTGCGTATACGACGAGAGCGATGAACTTATCGCAGATTTTTCTTCGTCAGGTAATTCGATGGTTCGCACCCACCCACCTATGTCCAACTCCAAAATCCTGGACTTGATTAGCAAGACCATGTGCGAAGAAGACCGCATTAGGTATACTAAGCACTTAGATAGTATAGCTATGGACTTGCCCTTCTAAAAGTAAATCTTAGAGGATTCCCCCTCTAAGGGGATCGCCGCCCGTTTTTTCCATTTATAACAAATCCAGATTATAATATATATGAAAGCATTGAAACCAGGAGATTCAATCAAATACCAAAAATACTCAGGTGACAGGGCAACTGCTCAGATTGTGTCAATGTTTAACCATTTAGGCGAAGAGTTGAACTGTGAAAAGCCTCACAATGTTCATACTATTTTATTGGATAATGGAAATCGAATAGCTGGTTTCCGTGTTATTGCCCTCGCTTAAAAGCGGTGGCAGAATCAAAAAAATCGAATAATTCGAAAATCGAGTCCCCTCCAAGGGGATGCCAGCGAGTTTTTCCACTTATAACAAATCTAAATTATAATAGATTGGGAAGAGCATTAAAGTTCTGGGATTTAGTGAGTTCAATTCTCACACGGCTCCCTTGGGGGCGGATTGGTAATAATTACAGCAAAATTGTTATAAACACAGTTTATTTCAAGATTAGTCCAGTACACCAAAAAAAATGCTCTCACCCACAAACGGATGTTCATTCTTTGGGGTTGCTCCCAAATAAGATGTACATTGATTGGTTACGACCTCCAAGGCTTCAGCTTGCTGGAGCCTATTTAATTGTTATTTGGGTCGTTAACCCCTCCAAAGGGAAGTCAGCCCGTTTTTTCCAGTTATAACAAATCCAGATTATAATAGATATGAGTCTGCCATACAGATATCTCCAAGAAGTATTAGATGAGGGCGTTTGCCCTGAGTGCCACAAAAAGTCAAAAACTATTGACTTTCAATTTTCATACGGCATTTATGCTGGTGTCATGTGCACAGATTGTGCACGAAGCAAGTACAGCGACCAGTGCGGTCATGGTCGTCCGATGGGAACAAGGGCTGAGTACGAGTCCTATGGTGAAACATACGATGATTATTAATCCCCTCCGGGGGACCGACGGCGGCAAATTTCCACTTATAACAAATCCTGATTATAATAGGGGGAAAAATTTTTAATAAAAATAAAAATTTCCACTTATAACAAATGCTGATTATAATAGATATGAGTACAGCACTCTTACTTAATAAAGAAGGCACCTTAGAGCCAATCAAGCCAACCAACGGAACCCACTTTACTCTTGCCGAGCTTTGCAAAGCACTTGACTGTGAGATGATTGAGGTAATTTATCTCAATGATGCAGACAATATTATGATAGGTGATGAGGAGGGCAGACTGAAAGATGACTATGTTATCAATCCGATAGCCACTAAAATCTATCAGGAAAGTTGGAAAACAACCAATGACATTGTTGGAAATATCATATTGTGTCCTTCAAAAATGCTCAAATAATCCCCTCCAAGGGGATTGCATTTATTTTTTTTCTAGTTATAACAAATTCATTCCCCCTCCAAGGGGATGGCGGCAAATTTTTTCCACTTATAACAAATCCTGATTATAATAGATATGGGAAAGAACCATACAATCCAAATAGGAGTCAAATCCAAAAAGAAGTTCATCACGATTCTGCCGGAAGAGTCGTTCGTAGAAAAGATGGTGATTACAGGGAATGTAATCAAGTTCAAAATGCGTAGCGGAGAACCAGTTTACTCCGCGACAGTTGACAGCTCCGTAGTAAACGAACTTATGGCAACAGCTAAAGAAGGCGGAAGCATCGGTACTTTTTACAATGCTAGGCTCAGAAACCTCGACATAACAAAAGGTGAAACCTTCTAACAGAATTGGGTGGGCTTAATGCCCATCCAACTAAATTGTGGAATTTCCACTTATAACAAATCCTGATTATAATATGTATATACAGAAATAGGGGGAGGGTTTTTATTTTTGAAAAAAACACATTATTTTTAAGATTGTGTTTTTAGGGTTTACCTATATAGCAAAGGGGGGGGGGAGGTTTTTCTACACAATCTGACACCCCCCCGTCTTTTTTTCTTACCCCCTCGTTTACATCCACTACACAATCTGAAATTTCGCCCGATTTTTTTCATTAGGGGAATAGGGGGGGGTGGTTAAATTTAGGGGGGGGGTGGTAAAAAAACAAGTACCCTTTTTATATCGTATACTATACTATGTTTTACACAATCTTCATATTTTTTGCTGTATCCTTCAATTTATTGTTACTAGAATCATTATTAGCTTTTAATTTATTTAAAAATCATGTTTTTAAAAATTTATACTTTAAATATATTATATTTCTATCTTACATCAATTCTGTCACATACACAATCTGCTTGCTATATGGCTCAGGTTTATTAGAAAAATAAAATAAATTGTATAAAAAACATATGGAATCAAATGAAATTTGTAAGTGTCGATGTCACGATCCTGGCGGAGATGAAATCATGTGGGATATGCCTCACTATTGTTGCTCTGAGTGCAGATTGTGTAATTTGAACATTATCTTCTCAGAATTAGAAAACCACAAAGAAACTTGCAAGAATTCAGAAATTTGTAAATGCGTTTGTCACGAACCTGATAGGACAGTAATACACTGTGAGCCTTGTTGTGGAACTTGTGAGTGTGGCGATAGAATTAAATTAGAATCTCAGGAAAGTCATCTATTATATTGCAAGGAAATGCGAGAAGTAAATGCAAAAAAAAACCGAAGACTTGCTGTAATAGCTCAAAGAGAAGATTTCATGCGAACTAATTCGGGTCGTACTATTAAAAGATTAAATTAGGTTTTTTAATAATTTTCTGAACAAAATCTTAAAAAAATCGTATAATATTATTGCGGGGTAGAGCAGTGGTAGCTTGTCGGGCTCATTAAGTGCCTTAAGGGGCTTTTAATAACTCGGAGGTCGTGGGTTCAAATCCCACCCCCGCTCCCATGCTCCGGTCGTCTAGCGGTTCAGGACATCGCTCTTTCACGGCGAAGATCACGGGTTCAAATCCCGTTCGGAGTACCATTTTTTAAAAACTAATTGTATAAATTAATTATGTATGATTTAGCTCGCAAAGTATTATGGTTTGACGAAGTGCCAGTTGGGGGCTCGGCTAGATATGAAGTGTCTGATGCTATGCCTCTTGTTTTTCATTCAAGAGAAAATAACATTGTTAAAAAAAATGGCTACGAAGATATACTTATTCCGATGACCACTGACGATGTTAATTGGGATGATGCATTAATTAAAATACTGATTGAAAGTGTAGATGAATCTGACACAATTAGAAATGTAAGTGCAGAAAGTTTAGACAACCATTTTGCTTGGTTAGACGTGGATTCATTTTTTGAAGAAAATAATCTTCTGTGCGCTCAGGTGGTGGTTCATCCATCTCGCACCACAGAAATACCTAATCTTGATGTGCACGAATCAGAACTTTGCCCTGAAAACAAAGCTTTTTTCCTTCCCCCGCCACAATTTTTGGGAGTTTTAGCCACCAGGAAAAACGAACAAGAATTTGGAATGTGCGTTATAAATTCTCAATTTGTTGTTTGCTTAAATTTTTTTTATAAAAAAAAGGGATAATTTTATCTAATTTTTAAAATTAAATTATGAACAAACACAATCTGATGAGAAAGATTGCTTCTGTTGCCACAGAGCTTGACTATGCAGGACTTACTAAAGAAGCAAAAGCGATGGATTCCATCCTTTTGAAATTAGCTGAAGAAGAAAATGGAATGAGTGATAGAGAAAAATTACCTGGTAAGTGGAAAAATCTTGATTACTACAAAAAATTATCTGAAGAGTATATTAGAGAAAATGCAGACAGTATAGACCAGAAAGGTTGGAATTATATTTCATCTAAACCAATACTTTCTGAGGATTTTATTCGTGAATTCGCAGACAGGCTGGATTGGGAACAAATTTCACGAAAACAACCACTTTCTGACAAATTTATTAATGAATTTGAAGATTATGTAGATTGGTATGCTCTTGACATGAATCCAAATATATCAAACAAGATGAAAAAACAGTTGAGACTTATGGGGCTGTCGGATTGGCAGTAGTTTTAACCACTAAAATCAACGAACAAGAATGCGGATTTTATCATAATGGTGCTTGGGTCTTTAATTAAAAAATTAATTAAATCTTAACATCTACTGAGAAGCCAATAATTTTTCTACCAAAAAATTTCCACCAGGGTTTATTATAGGTGATTTTAACGTTTGCATAGGATCTTGAGTATCCTATGCATTCTAGAAGTTCTTCAAGAGTTAAGATAGTTTGTGTATTTGAGTGTGTGCAGACAAAATTCAATGTAGTTTTTTCTGCCACATTGTATGATGGAACAATTTTAATTTGTGATGGCAAATATCTCACACCTGTGGTAAGTTCTATAAAGGAATAGATTTCTCTTTCATTGAATGAAATATTTTTAGTAATGTACATATTGTAGAATTATACAATTGTTTTAATGTATTCAATATATTCCATTTGTTTTTTGATTGAATTTTCGAGTTCCATGCACGAGCAACATGATCCCCAATATTCTTTAGGTATTTCTTTCAAATAATTAAAATCTGAAGAATAGTTGCCAATATGTTCTGAGTACCAATTTTTTTGATCTTTTCTCACTGCTGAAATGTGGTTACAATACACTGGAAACATTTTCAAAGATTCTTTAATTTCATGCACATGGTTTCTTCTATTAATAAGATCTTCTAAGAAATGTGATAAATCAAGACAAATTCCTGCAAAATGTTCTAATTGTAATTTTGTCAAAATTCTAGAATTTTCAGCAAGGATATAATGTCTATATTCATAGAGTTCTTGATTATTAATTAAAACATCTTTATGAATACCATGAAGATTGAACCATTCTGTTTTGAAATTTTCCAAACAAAATTCTAATTCTTCTGGAGTAGAATCCACTCTAATATGCACAAGCGGAATAACACAATCTTCCAAATCTTTCAATTTTTTCATAAGATTCATTCGATCCTCTTTAAAATGCATACCTGTTAAAAAAAGCCCGAATTCTCTCAGATCAGAGTTTTGTATTTCTTTCAATTGTATATCAGTGATTTCAAAATTAGATGTTGTTATTGATGGTATTATTTTCATATTGTTTTTCAAGAATTTTTCTTTCTAAATCATCAGAAAGCATTGTAGCTTTATTGATAAAATATTGTGTATTCGATTCATTTTTCTTCTTCTGGTTCATAATATACGTAATAACTACACCGCATGCTAATAATGATATTACAAAATTTCTTTTCACAATTTTATTTTCCAAAAAAGTGTTATGAAAACATTTTAAGATTGTGTTAAAATTTAAAATGTTCAAATAATTATTGTTGTTTAAGCCAATCAATTGCTTCTTCTCTAGAATTTAATTCTTTTCTCAATTGAGCTTCCCATGCTTGATCTAAAATTTCTTTTATTTTAGATCCTGTATAGTTTGTGTAATTTAGAACATCATGTCCATTTATGAATGCTGCTTCTCTTTGCATTCTATTGGAAAGCCATTTTAGCGCGGATTCTCTATCAGTCATTCTAGGATCATGATTAAGAATTAAATTTCTATGTTCTTTTAAAATTTGCCCGATTATTGGTCCACCTTTATTATTCAGATAGGGCATAATGTCTCTGCCTTGAAGTAGGTCAGGATGTTTACCTTCATAAACATTAAATTTTTTAGCTAATTCAGACATTTCTCTTGCTTGTTCTGGAAGATGTTTAGGAAGAGGTGGTCTGCCTGAATGATCAGCTTCTATTAAAAGTTCTAACATTTTAATATTAGAGGGGTAAATCTTTTCAGCCAAGTTTTTAACAAAAGATTCTTGTTTTGATGTATTTGAGTGATGAATATGGCTTAAATGAAATTGCACCAAGGGAATTACTTTTTTAATAACATCATTTGGTGCACCAATTGATTTTAAGAAAGATTCAGCTTTAGGTCCACCCAATTCTTCATGTCCATGAGAGGTAATTCTGTCTTTACCTTTTTTATTAATCACTGCTGTAGTTTCAGGTTTAGCAAAGTCATGCGCCAATGCTGCGTAAATAAGCACTTCTCTATCCTCAGGGCTTAAATTTTCTCTATCAGCAATTCTAGCTGCTTCGTTCATAACATAAGCGGTATGAGTAGAAACATCGCCTTCAGGATGCCACTCAGGGTCTTGAGGTGTGTCTTTTAGATCGTGTATTTCAGGGAAGTTTTTAGACCACCCAGTAGAGTAAAGAAAATCTAAAGCTTTACCAGGTTCAATGCCTTTAGTTACAAGTTTTTTGAACTCTTCATAAATTCTTTCTTTAGGAAGATGTTTAAATTCATCTCTAATGGATTCTGCTAATTTTGCAGTTTCTGGTGCTATTTCAAATCCAAATCTAGAAGCAAATTGCATTCCTCTCAACACTCTGAGCGGATCTTCAGAAAAGGCATTAGATGTATGCCTTAAAATTTTATTTTCAAGATCAGCTCTTCCATTAAATGGGTCTACAATTTCATGGGTAATTGGGTCATAAGAAATAGCATTAATGGTAAAGTCTCTTCTTGCTGCGGCTTCTATAGGTGTGAGATCGCCACTTATTTCCACGCTAAAATCTTTATGTCCAACACCTGATTTAGAATCTTTTCTTGGAAGAGAGAAATCAAAATCAGATCCATCTTTACCTACAAATTTAATTACACCAAACATTTGACCTACAAGGTCTGCTTTGCCATATTTTGATAAAATATTATTTAATTGATCATAAGACAATCTATAAACTTCAAAATCAATATCTTTTGGAGATTTACCTAAAATAGCATCTCTAACAGCACCACCAACTATTAAAGCTTTACCACCAGATTGTGTAATATCTTTTAAGATATCATCCACATAATCTGGTAAGTAAATTTCAAGTTTTTTTTTAGACTCACTATACTTTTTAAAATTGAATGATGAAGAAAAAGTATTATTATTTTCAGTAGATTTCATTTTTTGTCTTAACATTTCTAATCTCTTTTCAACATCTTCAACATAAGGTTGAAGAAATTTTTGGTTACTTCTTAAAGTAGCTCCTGAAGTTTTACCTGATATTTCTTTTAATTTCATTAAAAGATTTTCATAAGCTTTAATATGCCCCATTCTATATTTTTCATTATTGAAATCACTGTAAGCGTTTTGAATAATTAATTGAAGAGGTGCTGGGATATTTTCTATTGGTTTTAAGCCTTTTTGTTGATGAATATAATCATAAAGCCCTTTTCTTATAATATTTAAATACTCTGGTCCAAAAGGATGTTCTTCCGAAGATTTGTTTTTAACATGTCTTTCTGTAAATTCTTTAATAATCTTAAATATTATTTTTTTCACTTCTTCATCATAAGAAATACCATCTTCTAATGCTTTTTCTTTAATTTTTTCTTTTGTTAAAGATAAATGATATTGTTCTATCAAAGCCTGTAAATTCGCCCTTGCTTCTTCTGGGCTTTGGTAATAATATCTTCCGAATTGTGTCATTTCTGGGGGCAATTGACTTTGATGTTTTATGTCTGTTGCATCTAAGAGAGCTTCATTGCGCCACCAGTCACTTTTTTTGCTTTGTATCTTACTGAGAACATGTGTAATTTCATGAGCTAAATTTGATTTAAGTGATGATATTGATTGATTTTTAAGTGAAGCACCATTAATACTTATAGTTCCATCTACTTTTGCTGAGCCACCCACTTTTTTATTAGGATTATAATCAATTTGCACAGGTATCTGTAAATTTAGCGCTTTAGATTCTAAAACACAATCATTAAATAATGAATTAATTTCTGAGTGAACATCTGTCCATAACAATAATTTTGATTCATAATTACTTTTATTCTGATTATTTTCACTTAATAAATAATCTCTTAAAAAACTTTCTGCTTGAATTACATTCAAGAAATTGTCATTTGTAATAAGTTGGTGAATATTATTCAACACTAAATTAAAATTGTCAAAATATTTTGAAATGGAACTGAATTTATACACAATCTTTATTTATATTTTTTCGAATATTGAACCTTTTATTTTTCAACAACCAATTGCCCTGAGCCTAAACCTCCAGGCACAGATGGTTTACCTTCAAGGTATCTTTTTAACTCTTGAGCGGTGGGTCCAAATTGATTTGCTCTTCCAAACATTTCTGTTTGCATTTGCTTAGAGGCATTTTGTACTTGTGCATCAGAGGGTATAAAATTACTATTCATTGGAACAGTTTCTCTTTTTTGTGGCTCTAAGGCGGTGGATTTATTAGTTGTTTGTGCTGGTTGCATCACAGGTGTAGGCGCAGCTCCAGTAGATTTTGGTAACTGCTCATAAGTAAAACCTGTAAGTTGTTGCACCGCAGCAGGGTTTTTAATTGCTGATTGTTCTGGGATATAAACACTACCATCAGGTAGCTTCAAGGGTGTTTTCAATTGACTAAATTTATACCACACAGTTTTATATTAGATGTCTTTAGATTAAATTCCTTTTGAAAATAATCGGGCGAAAAATTGATGTTTTCATTCGTATATTAAATTAATATGTATGAAAAATTGCAACAACAAGTGCATGAGTTTTATAATAATAAGTATTTAAGAAATAGATATCCATCTTTATCTTATATTCCTTCAGCGCATGGATTTCTTAATTTGGACAGCCCAGATGTAGCGGCTGTTGCTTTGGGGCATAAACCTGCGGCTTTATTTTCTGACACACAATCTGATGTAAATTCTTATTTTATTGACCGATGTGTTTACAGAGGTAATGAATTGCTTTTTTTAGATGAAGATTCTATAGTTATTTGTGAAAGACAAGATTTTGATAAGTTTCGGGCGATTTATGAAGTGCAAGGTAAAGATAAAGAATGGGGTGAACTATTAGGATATCCTAAGCATCTGGTAGATTTATTCTGCGAATGTAGTGCTGGAAGAGAAATACCAGATTGGAATACTTATGATAAAAAAGCTGAAGAAATAGCTCTCAGATTGTGTATGGAAATGGATTAGTTCACATCACTGGCTCGTCACTGTTAGCATAGAAATTTGCATGAAAATCTCTTTGTTCTTGAATTTGCTTCTCTTTTTCATCTATTTTTCTCTGTTCTTCTTGCTGTCTTTGTCTTAAAGCTAGGTTTTTATTTTCAAGTTCTTGATCACTTTCCATTTTAATTTTTGATTTATAATCTTCATCGCGTTTATTTTCTTCTAAAAAATTTCTTGCAAGGTATTCAAACAATTCTGCTTTTTCAGGAGATACTTTTGGTCGTTTAGCATGTTTTGGTTTGAATATTTGCTCTACCCCTTCATTTTTCAAACCCTCTAACGCGTTATTTAATCTTTCTTCAGCTTGATCTTTTCTAGCCAATAATGTTCCAGCCCATACTATTTTTCTTGAAAACTCAAAGGGTTGAGGTGAAGATAAAAATTCGTCATAATACTCTTGATTTTGCATTTTTTCCATTTCTCTAAAATATGCATTTTCTGCTTGTATTAATCCTTCTTGAGCATCTTTAAGTTCAACTTGGAATCTATGAATTCTTAAAGGGCTTTCTGCAATTTTTAAAAATATCCTATGCATTTGTTTAGCTTCTTTTTCAAGCCCATTATTATCAAGCTCTGTAGCAATTGAGGCAATTTTAATAAGAAGATTTTTCATGTTTAATTCCTGATATTTTTCACCACTTGGTTCCAATCCATAATTTCTAGGATTGCATCAATGTAGCCTTCTCGGTCAGTGCCAAAATCTGGAAAGTAAGCATGCTCGTACATGTCTATGGCTCCAATAAGCTCACAATTCCACATAGGAAATGTATTTTGTGTATCTCCAATTACATTAATTATCATCTCGTGGTCATAGCAGTATCCAATAAATGACCAGCCTCTTGAGGCAAGTGCGGTGGCTTTTAAATCATTAATATAATTAGAAAAACTATCATAATCTGCTTTTATTAATGCAAGAAACTCTTTAGTGGGCTCACCATCTCCATTAAGATGATTGAAAAACACTTTGTGGTTAAGAAATCCGCCATATGCAAAAGATAATCCCATTTTTTGATTTCTCACCTCTGAAAAAGTGGAATTAACGTTTTTAAGATTTTTTCTTTGGTTTAAAGCCTCTACAGCTTTGTTATTGTTTTTGGCATAGCCTTGCCAGAGCTTTAGATGCTCCTCATTAGTTTTTTTTGAAACACCTGCTTTTTCAAGTTTATTTTTAGGAAGCTCTTTTGGAATGTCAAGTTTAACCACAAGTTTATTTTCTAATTATTTTACTTTTTTACCTTGGAGGTAAATTGAATCAGATTGTGTAAATAAAAAGTATGTCAGTTTGTGTTCCATGCATGCAACAAAATAATATATCAGATTTGCTTTCCTATGCAAACGAGTTGGATATTAAAAACCCTAAACTGGCTTCCAAAATTGATCAGATTGTGTTGGGGATGGTGAGAGAAGCAGGACCTCAAGAAGAGAATAGTCTTAAAAAAACTCAACTAGACGCAGAAAGAATTTTCGGCGGTGGTACCACTGGTGGCGGTGGTACTGGTGGTGGCGGTGGTACCAAAAATACATTACAAAACCTTGGAATATTAAAACCTCTAGCATTGACAGGCGCAGAAGCTTATTCGCAAAGAGCAAATGCATTATACAACGCAGATATTTTTAGAAAAATTGTATTGAATGATGCTAAAGAAGCTGGGACTATGTATGCTATAGCTAAAAAACAAAATAATGTACAGCTTTTAGGAAAATATGATGCAATTTTAAAACAATTGGCTAAAAGTTACAAAAAACAAGTTAAAAGTGTTTATTCAGAAGCAAATAAAATAATTTTTTTATTTGCTAGCACAATTGACCCACAAATTTTAATTTATATAAAATCCTTGAAAGATCCAAAAATAATTGATTCAATTAAAGCTGTGGCAAAAGGCAAAAATTATAAAGAAGTATTGCCACAAATAGCAAAAATACAAAAAACGACTACACAACAATTATCAAAAGATATTGAAGTAGCTGTCAACGCTGCTAAACCAAATTTATCAGCCAAAGCTGTAAATTTAATTGAAAAAATTGCAGAACAATTACATAACTGTGTAAAAATAATACCTGGGTTGGGAAATGTTTTTAGTGTCCCAGTGATAAAAACGATGTTATCTGAAGCTTTTAGCGTTGTTGATGGGCTCACGAGTTTCATAAGCCTCTATAATCAATTTCAAAATAAAACCGGAAGTCCAGGATCAAAAGTTTGTTATTTTTTAAATTTTTTATTTAATGTACTTCAAATTGTTTTCAAAATACCTGCGGTAGTAGCTTTAACAAGTGGAAGTTCACTTGGTTGGTCTGTAATTTGTTTAAGTATTGGCTTTAGTGTTGATTTAATTTGTTCTTTGTCAAATGGGTACGCTTTCAACGAAGCCAAAAGATTGCAACCAACTATTACACAATCTGATTTATCTCCAAAAGATTTATTAGCTAGTAATCAACTGATTCAAATGAAAGACAGAAAAACAATTAACAATAATTTTAAAAATATGGTAATGAACAATCAGTTCGAAGATCCAAATAAAGTGGGGGCTTACTTAAGAAATCAGCTTCTAAAGCCTATTACACAATCTGCTCCGGTTGCTCCAAAAACACCAATAACAACACCAACAACACAGTCTGATAAATCTGTTCCAATTACTTCGGGTCAGCCATCTACTGCTGTTGTTGCATAAAAGCCCAACATAAACTGTGAAACATTAAAAAAAAAAAAATAATGTTTAATTGTTTTGTTGGGCTTATTGATTATTTTAGTGTAAGAAGATATTTTAGTTGATTGAGAGTACCAAGCATTTCATCTCTAATGTTAAGTAAATCTGTATCTTTTTCATTGAGAGCTGCTGGAATTTTGTCTTCTAACACTTCAATATAAGCATCAATATTTTCTTTGAAATTATTTGAATAATTAAATAATGAAATTTCAAATTTATCTTTTGCCACTGGTCTTTTGTATTTACCTATGTAAATTTCCATGAACGAGTCAATTAAGTCATCTAATTTTTCATATGCTTTACCAAGAGCTTTATGTTCCGCATAGCTTTCTGTTTGCCAATGATAAATTCTAAGTTGATTTTGTAATGTCAGAAATAATTCTACTAAGCTCATAATAAATATTTAATTAAAAATAGGGCTAAGCCCTATTTTTAATTAAGATTATCTTTTTTTATTTTAGGACTACAGACTTTTCATGTCCTACCCTAACATCAGGATCGACATAGCATTTAATTCCCTTATCTCTAAGTTCCAAGAAAAAGCTTGCATCTTCGCTTGAAAAGTCATAAATAGAACCGCCCTTAAGTTCATGAAATTGAGGTTTAAAGAATGGGTAACTAAATGATTCATGAACACCATATCTGACCATTAGCCAGCCAAAACCAATGTAAACACATTCAAACACGCCACCATTTTTTTGTGTTTCAGGAAGTTTTGATTTTTTCTCCATTTGATCTAAAGTTAAAAATTGGAATGATCCATTATTTTGGAAATAATCTTCATCCCATTCATCAACACAAGTAGTGTGATGTCCATCTGCCATTAAATAAACTCCGGAAAGCAATTGCATATTTGGATTTTTTTGCATTCTTTCAAGAAGTTTAAAGAAATCTTCTGGTGCAAAAACAATATCTGAGTCGATCCACATGATGTAATCATAAGTGAATTCGCCATTAAATGGTTTTTGGTCTCTCCCTCTTAAAACGTGTGCTCTCAAGCAAGCTGTACGAGCGTAGTAAACTACAGGGCTGTATGCATTGCTGAGCGCAAAAGAGATACCATTTTGGTACATAGCGTTACAGAGATTAGTCCAACTTTGCAAAAAATTTGCAGTAAATTCCCGCCCAGGAATACAAAAAATCACATTAATATGAGGTTTTTGACCTGGAACGGGTTGTGTTGGAATAGTTTGAGTGTATAGATTTGCTGCTTTAGCTTTTTCTTCGTTTGAAACTGAATCGAGTTTAAACTTCATAAAGTTATTTTACAGGATTTTTCAGTTCTTTTCTTCTTTCCATTGCTTTTCTTCGTTTTTTTACAGAAGGTTTTTCATATCTTGAGCGATCCTTAAGTTCTTTTAGAACTCCATCTTGAACAACAGCTGTGTTGAATCTTCTAAGAAGAGAATCGATATTTTCATTTTGTCTTGCTACTACCTTAATCATATTTACCTTAAAAAATCAAAATTTGATTTTAAAATAATAAAGCCAGAATTACATGAATTAGTTAAATCAAAAACAATTTCAAAATTGAACTTTTCAATAAATAATTTAATAACATCATCAGCTTTACAAATCAAACGTTGATCAATTATATAATACGAATTATTTTTGAAAAACATTCCAGAAATATTTTCGCCAAGAATTTTTAATTCTTCCACTTTACTCAATTTTTTTGTATCTATTCCAAGATATTCAATTAAAGAAATGGTTTTTTCATCAATTAAATCTTCAATATCTATAGCAGGGGTTATTTTAGCTTTTAAAAACAAATTTCTTTTTTTAACTTTTGGTTTAAAGAGCCATTTTCCGCCGCCAACATAAAAAAATGATGAATAATCACCTTTAATTTTAAGCCTAACCATTTTATTGGGAAAAAACTCATCAAATTTTTTAGTGAGAGAACTGATGCTTGAGTTTTCATCAACTTCTAGGCAAACAAAAGGCTCTTCAGAATTTTCATTCATACTTAATATACGGGAGCTTTCAAGTGTAATTGTTTAAATTTAAGAATATTTTTCAGTGAAGATATTTTTTCAATTGAGTAGATATATGTAGTGGCGAAATGTTCTCTATCAACAAAAAAGCCAACAGTTTGATATTTGAAATTAACGCATTCTATTATTTTTATTTTTGCATTAAAAAGACTTTTAAGTTTAGACAAATTATTCTCAGAAATATGTTCTCCAAAGTATATATAAGGTGCTGAGGTAGTTAGGCACTTATTTAAAATTTGTTCTTTGTCACCTGTTGCTATGCAACAATCTTCCAGATTGTGTTTGTTTAGTTTTATGTTTAGAAAATCATCAATGTTTTCATCATTGATTGGTAGAAGCATATCTTGCCGATAATAAGATTTGAAATTTGGCTTTAAATCTTTGATTAAGATAATTGGTTGTTTATCAAGAATAAGACTAGCTTTTCCAAATGCTCTAAGTTCTTTGAAAATAATTATTGCACTAGTTTGATCTTGAGGAACAATTATTAACCATTTCACACAATCTGATAAAATATTTTTCCAATAATTTTCTATAAATTGATTAGACTCTTTATAAATGAGAACAAGCTCTGGGTTATCACCTTCTTTCATCAATTTGCTTTGTATCAATTGATTATTTTTTGCATGTAATTCGAAATAGTTTCCAAAAATTTTGTATGTGTTTAGATCATTTTGAAGCAAAATAAAAAACAAGCAGTAATCTAGCATCTATAATTTTATACAAGCATTAATACAAAGTCACTTAAATTATAAAAGGTAATTTGGTTATTTTTAAGAAAGAAACAATAGGAGCAAGTAGAAAAATGCCAAGAAAAAATGTACCACACAGAGTTGATGAAGTTGCTGATGCAATTGTTGAAAAAATGAAAAAAAGCAAGAAAAAAATGTCTGAAGAAAAAATGTATGACATTGCTTATGGTACAGCTTGGAAACAATTTTACAAAGAAAATCCTGGCTCAGAAAAGAAAAGAAAAGAAAAGAAAAAAACTTCTGAGGTTGTTAACTACTTAAAAGTTGCTCAATTATTTGATGATTTAGGTTTACCACATTATGCTGATTTATACAATGATATCAGTTAGTTGATTTCACCCACACTTCTAAAGACTTAATTGTACCAAGCCCATTAATTGATCCAGAAGTGATGCCCATAGAAGTAATACCTGTTGCTCTATAAGTTGAATTATTATAAATACCTATATTTAACCTTCCAGTGTTGTTTGCGGGGGACAACGTGACCAAAGTGGTAACCCCTGTTGAAAGATAAACTGTAATTCCGATTGTAGAAAAGATACTAGTAGCTGCAGATCCTGTGATAGCGGCTGTGCCAAATCTAAATTCCAAGTATTCTGTGTTTTTCAAGGGTCTGAAAGCAAAAAGAGTAGTCGTTGATGTGCTAATTGGACCAGACAGTGTAATAGTGTTAGTGTTATATAAACCTACAACAGAAGTTGATAAAGATATTTGTGAAGAACTTGGTAATCCGCTTGCTGTTGAAGCTATAATAATATCACCATTCATAGCAAAATTAGAAACAGGCGAAAAACCAGAAATAGTTACATTATTGCCAGAAACTGTTGAAATTGAGGCTATATTTTGTTTATTAGTAATAGCGGATGTTGCTGGATAAAAAATTAAGCTAGATCCATTGAATGATGCAAACCCAATTTGTTGAACAAGTTCTTGGGCGTTAGCTTGATACCAAGATTCTTTATATGAATTTTGCCACGGAATATTTCTTGTTATTCTTAATCCATTAAACCAATCTCTAAGGCTTGAAGAATAGGTATTATTAAAAAAATTGTTTAAAGTTTGATTTACGGTTTTTGCAATATTTAATGCACCAGTAGAGTAAGTATTTTCGTTTGATAAATGTGCATTAACTACACTTATACCATTTGCCACTTCTGTGGTAGACATACTAGCTAAAAAAAGTTGTCTAGATGCTATATAAGTAATAAGTGTTGAAGATGGATTATATACTTCATCAAACCCTTTGGCATAAGCTGTACCAATAGTAGCTTGATAAGAATTAAAAAAACTTGTATCAGAAATAGCCATCCTGATACAAGTTTATGACAATTAGATTAGTTTTCCTTCTTTACTTGCATTGCAGCAACCATAGCTTTCACTTCAGGTTGCTTGAAAAGATTGAACATTAATTGGTCAATACCAACAGCTGTCCAAAGACCTTGTGGAAGAAGTTTAACACCTGCTTGAATAGCAGACTGAACGTCGTGTGAGGCAAGCCACTCTGTGCTGAAGCCATTCAAGAAGAAAGTCAGCAAGAGGATAATCAGCTTGGTAAGTAATGGCGAAATTTTAAAGTCATTAAAGTACTTCATAATTATATTATACGATTTTTATGGCGAAGAATTGCATTGTTATGGAAACTTTCTAGATTATTCGCACCAGAATAGCTCAATGCAGATTTGATTCCAGCTAAAAATTCTCTCAAAACGTCTGAAGTTTCACCAACATATGGCATTCTAATTGCTTTACCTTCAGGTGCCACATGTGTTTTTTTGCCACTAAAAAATTTATCGATGGCTGTTTTAGATGACATTCCATAGTACAGTTTGTAAGAACTTCCATCAGGATCGTGTACGAGTTCGGAAGGTGAATCAGAAGTTGGTGCCAAAACGCTGCCTAAGCAAACAAAATCTGCTCCAGCCGCTAAAGCTTTAGAGGCATCTCCTGAAGTTGCAATACCACCATCAGCTATAATTGATGCTGTAGTTTTTTGAGACGCGCATTCATACACTGATTGAAGAGTGGGTACATGGTGACCTGTGACATATTTTGTTGTGCATGCTTTTCCTCCAGCAACACCCACTCTTACACTATCTGCGCCATGATCTGTTAAAAACTGATAGCCTTCAGCGGTAGCAACATTTCCAGCTACCACTGTATCAAATCCAATTTTTTTAACTTTGGTCACAAACTCTCCCATTTTTTTAGAGTGACCATGAGCAATATCAACTAAAACAATTGCGTCATTGCCCAAGAGATAAAAAATATCTTTAGCTGTATTGAGATCATGTTCTTTAACACCAATTGAAAAAGCAAAATATTTCATTTTGCCAGTGTGTGTGACAGTAAGATCTATCAAGTCATCACGAGTTAAAAACCTATGGTGAAAAGCGATAGAGCCACTTTTGTCAAAAGTGTGAGCCATTTTTTCACCAACAACCGAAGCCATATTTGAAGCTATTACTGGATGTTTAAGAGTGACAGAAGGTGACAATTTGCTAGATAAAATTGGATTAGCTCTGCTTTCTATTTCAGAATATCTTGGTTCTAGCCAAACATCATCAAATGATAATAAGTTACATGATTTTAACACAAATAATATACGAATTTTTTTTATTCTTCGTCATCATTTTCTTTAATAATTTCTGCAACAGACTCACAAGAATCAAATTTTTCTGCTATTTTCATCCAATCTTTAATATCAATTGATTCCCAGCCAATATCTGCAATGCTATATTTGAGATAATCTAAATATTCTTCTTTATTATTACAAGGGCAATCTTTGAGAAATTTTTCATCAAGTGGGGCTATTTCATCTTCAAATTCTTCTGAAAATAATAAAGTTTCAAGAATATATTCACTTGCAAATCTTTTATCTTCATAAGTTTTCCCAGTTGAAAATTTTAATTTAATATTAACTTTTTCTTTTAAGTTTGTTACACTTGCTTTATCTAAAAGATGCAAATATTTCATCAACACTTTTTTGCAATAAGCGGCGGAAAGATCTTTCAATCCCGTTTTTTCATCATCGGAATTTATTTTATTATATATAGAGTCAAGCAAAGCTGGTTTCATTTTTACCTCATTGTTGTATTTATCAAATACTCTGGAATCATATTAAAAACCTCTACTCCAGTATTTGGAATATCAATAACAACATGCTTACCATCAATAATTACAGGAAGATTTAACACTTCCCTTGGGAATAATTTTTCAATCATTTGTGGTGTCAATAAGTCATCAAATTCCCAACTTCCTTTTAAATCAAAAAAATGATCATGATACATTTTTAGGCAATTTTTAAAAGATGTTTCTATTTTGATCCCTTCTGATTTTACAAGTTTTTCAACAAAATTATTACTGGCAGTTTTTGGGTTAGATTTGCCTCCTTGTGAAGGAGTGTAATTTGTCATGTGTGGGCTTTTGCCTTTTCGTTTCTTTTTTTCGTTTTTTCGTTTTGCTTTAATTCTATTTTTTCTTTCTTTTTCGTCTAAAGTTTTTGCTTTAGAAGCTGGGGTACAAACTGGATATTTACCTTTATCAGCATCAGATCGACCACATTCTTCATAGCCTCCTCCTTTTTTAGGTCTTGAGACATCAACCCACTTCTCTTCATCAAACCATTTTTTGAGATCAGCTTCACGAAAAATGTTCATTACTTTTTGCGATAACCTCCGCCTCTTGATTTATATGTTTTAACAACCCAGGCATTTGCATAAGCGCTAGGGTAAACATCAAATTTCTTTTTAGCCTCAGATTTTACACGGTTGTAAAGTTCCATATTAGTTGGAACATTTTTTGATGTACCTTTGTATTCAGGCGATTTTTTCTTCTTAGCTAATCGCAAAGCAAAATCTAGCATTCTTTCAGCTAAAACAATATTTCCACTTTTATATTCTTGAATACTTTGTTCTACAATTTGAGCAATTCTGAGCATAATAATTAATTCTAATCATTTTCTTCAACTTCCTCTACTGAGTAAGAGCTAATAAATCTTTCCCAAGAAAGATCATTTCCTGACTTAAACAAATCGTCTCGATTAGAATGCAATACCGTTTTAAGCTCATTTTCTATCCAAAATTTAAATTTTTTCTTGTCAAAAGACATAGGAACCCATTTAAGTTGTCCAACAAGTAAGCCGCTATCTTCATTTTTGGCAAAAGAAAAGGTATCTGGCTGAAAAACAATCAATCCAAGCCCATCAATTTTTTTAGGATCACCATGAAGGGGATTTTCTAAACAATAGGCATAAGCCATTAATTGTAAGAAATAAATGTTTGCTAATTTTGGCGAAATGTGAGTGGTTTTATAATCAACAACAAAATAATTACCATTATTAGTGTCTAATAAACAGTCAATTTTGCCTTTAAAGCCAACTTTATAATCCCCTAAAGTAAACAATTTACTTTGCACGTTAATATCCTCATGCGTAATTTTACCTGACGGAGCACCTTGAACTATTTCAGTACATTCTACTTCATCAAATGCTTGCCTCATACACAAATCAATTGTTGTAAATACAGCTGGAAAAGCCAGTTTAGGTCTTTGTATTTTTAAAATATACTTATCATAAAATCCAACTTTAGAATCTGACCAAAAATACGACAGGTCTGAGGGCGAAATCCAAATTTCTTTATTCATTTAGTTTTTTTACGAACAATTTTCTGAATAGGTTTCGTCTTTTTTTTTGAAATTGTTTTTTTTGAAAGTTTTACAATTTGATCTTCATTTTTTTCAGAAAATCTTTCAAAAAAGTTTGTTCTTGTTTCAAGCGGATGTCTAAATCTAAAAATTTCAATTTTACAACCTGGGTTAGTTTTGCTTGGTTCTGTTATCATATGCGAGCCGAAATCACACCAGTGTATAAGTATGTCATTAAAAACAACGCCATATTTTTCTAAAATATCACCTATTGCTTGTTGATAGCCAACTTCATCACCCAACACCCATGTATCTGTTGTAATTGTTAACTTTACTGCAACTCCGCAAGCTAGAGGTTTTTCGCCTTTATTTTTCCAAACACTTTCAAACAATTCTTGGCAATTCAATTCATATTTTTCAAATCTTTCAGAAGGCAAAATTTTAGAAAATTTACCTCTTCTTACAAGTCTTTGTGAAGTTTTTTTTGTAGCCGGTCTACCAGGCACAAAAAATTCTAAAATTTTTTCACCATCTTTCAAATCAAAATGTTTATCCACTCTATTATTTGTACATTAATTGAATAAATCAGAGTAAAAAAGATTATTTAAAGATGGATAATAAGTGGCTCCATTGAAACTAAATGCTATATTTGTTGTAATTAGGTTTTCGGGATTCAAATCAAACGCTTTACTATTACATATCATAGGTAATTGCATTCTAACTAAAACTAAATTAGAAAGAGATAAATTAATTAAAGTTTCATAATGAGAAAATTCTGATGGATTAAAATAAGCCGGTATTGTATATTGTTCAAAACCTATTACTGAAAACTTGTTACTAATTTGATAATTTTTGAAATTAAACGTAATAAAATTCCCAACATTGATTAGTTTTTCTGGAGAATACTCGAAATTAATTTCAAAATTTGTTGAATTTAAAAATATTCCTGAGTTGCCAGAATTAAATTGATAAGAATTTACATTAGGCTCTTCAATTGTAAAACCAACTAACGTGTCATAATTTTTACACAATCTTCCCAAAATGTACTCTGACTGTGCGGGTAAATCGCTGAATGGAAAATAATAACTATTGATCCAAAATTCTGAGTTTGTTAATCTGTTTAATGGGATACTAGATTCTATGATTAAAGTTTGCATGATTTGATCCTGATTAGACTGTATAGAATATTTTTTCAAAGCCACGTAATTTGAAATTAAGGAAGTATTATAATCTACATCTGATGGATAATGATGAAGTTTTTGCCATTGCCAGTTAGACAATTTAAGTGCTAAGTAATTTAAACAATTGTATCTCAAAAAACCTGGGTTTCCTCCAATTTGTTCAACAATTATTGGAGCTTCAATAGTGTAAGTATAAATTGGCGAGGAAATATCATGAACTAAAATACCTGGTTTTCCCTGAATCATAAGTTTTTGTTGAGCTGAGTTATTTTCAGAAATTTCAAATTTACTTGCTAAAACTTTAACAATAGAATTCAGTGAAGTAGGAATTCCAAGTCTTTGGAAAAACTGCCAAAAATCTAACTCAACCACGTAATATGTGGAATAATACGAAGCTGGTAACACTGGCATAATATTTTATTCTGATGTTAAATAGTCCGGTCCTAATTTGTATAAAGAAATTATGTTTGATAAAAAAGCTTATGTTAAAGAAAAAATTTTCAAAAAACTATTACAATCTGAAATTTATAATTCAAAAGCTGATGAAGATGGAGTAAATAACCTATTAGATATTTGCTCTGTAGATTTGTCGCCAATTAAAGGAGAAACTTTAGAAGAATCTACTTTAGGCTGGAAAAAATTTTGCGAAATAATTGAGAATTTGATTTCAGAAAATCAAGATTTAAATTATGAAAATTTTAAGTTGAAATACAATAATTATGAAAATTTTAAATTGAAATACAATGAATTTAGCTCAGAAAAGGAGAAAGTGTCTCCTATTTCAGATTTGGCACACATTGTAGATGAAAATTCATTTCAACCAAACAAATTGAATTTATCAAGGGTGTTAGAAAATGCGGAAGAGTTAGATCTTTTTGAAGCGTTTGATCCTTCATACATAACAGAGCATGGTTTGCGAATGTCTGGAGTAATAGATTTAGATTCGACAAGTTTAGATGGCGAGGATATAATTGTAGATCAATCTGACAATATTCCTGTAATTATTTTAAACAATAAAGAAGATAAAATTGTCAGCCCTTATCCTGGGTCAAATGAAATTTTTCAAATTAATAGTTATACTTGGTTAGATATTGATGCCGAAAAAGAATTTAAAGTTTTCTATTCAGAAGATTCACGGTAAACAATTGTATACACAGGATTAAGTGATTTTTTTATATCAACAATTTCATCATAAATTATTTCTTGATTATTTTTAAGTTCTACAAATTGAGTTTTTAAGTCTTTTAAGTGATTTGAGTTTGATAGGAATAAGTCACATAAAATTTCCCCAAGATCGTTCAAATCGCCTTTTCCTTCTTCAAATTTTTTTTTGAGTTCTTCTAATCTTTTTGATGTCATTTTTCTTTGAATTCCACTTGTTTGTCATCGAGCATTATTTTTGTATCACCTTCAGCCATGTCAGAATTTTCCATTTGTGTTTTCATATCTATTATTTGAGTATTGAGTGCATCTAATTTATTATTAAGTTGTTGCTGCGGTGTCACTTTCTTTTTTGTGAGGCTAAAATTAGCCGCAAAAATTTTCTTTTCAGCTTGATCTGCAAGATCATACAAGCCCTTTTTATCTAAATAATTGACAAATTCAAAAATATTCATCGTCCAATTTTAATTTTTGGGTACACAGCTTGGTTTTCAGCATCTTGTGCGTGTACAATAAGATCAACAAGTTCACTAATTTTCTTTAAGGCTTCAGAATTAGTAAAATCAATTTTGCCTCTACATTCGTATATTTTATCAAGAACAATGTCTCTGTCAATTTTAACTATAGGCATATTTTATTTTTCTCACAATGTCTGATTTTCCCTTGAACCAAATAATAAAATCTGAAACAAGTTGGATTTGTAATGTTTTTGAGTTTGACAGAATAAATGCTGGCGGTTTATATTTGTCTTTTCAGGATTTTGAATTTATGGATGTTGAGCCATTTACTGAACAAAATTTCAGATTATATAGAAAGACAAAGAAGATTGTGTTATCTTCAGGGGGGCAAATTGATTATAACTTTTGCGCACTTAGATTAAGATATGACTATTGGAAGTGTCTTTTATGCCAGAAATTGAGCAAAATTTCTGAATCAAAATGTTATTGCCTTACGTATAGTAATTGTTGGTCGCCAATTGACGGAGTGATTACAGGGGCGTCATTTTCTAATGAACTTTTGTTTTTGTATCATTTTGAAGAAAACGCATTTTCAAATTTAATTTTATGAACAGATATATAAAAACCATTACTCTTGAAAATTTTCAGAGCTATAAAAATCAGGTTATAACTTGTAAGCCAGGGCTCAATTTGTTAATTGGTACTTCGGATTCAGGTAAATCTGCTATTTTAAGAGCAATTTCTTTTGTTCTTTATAATCATCCCAAAAAAGACACCCTCATTCATTGGGGAGAAAAAGAAACTTCAGTAACTTTAGAGTTTAGTGATGGTGTGAAAGTAACAAGAATCAAAGGTGATGGGAAAAATGATATCATTGCAATTGACTCTACAGGCAAAAAAATACCTAAAGTAAAAATTGATAAAGATATTCCAGACGAAATAAAAGAACTTTTAGGAAATCCACCACAAGATGATTTCAATGGGCTAATTTCTTACTCAGATCAATTTTCAAAATTATTCTTAGTTGATTTGTCTCCTAGCGATTTGCCAAGATCCCTGTCACACTTAACAGGAATAGAAGTTCTTGAAGAATCAGCAAAGCAGTTAATGTCAAACTATAAAGCTATAGAAAAACAAACTAAAGCTGATGAAAAAGAATATAAAAGTTTATTAGAAGAATTTCAATCTTATAGTTATGTCGATGATTACCAAACTAAAGTTTATGATTTAGATTTAAAATTCCAAGAGTTATTAGGCATTGAATCAAATATAACACAGTTTTCAAAATATATTGATGGTATTGATTTAACTTTAGATGAAAGCGTGTTAGATAACATACAAAGTTTGATTGATAAAATTGATCAAGTTTTGTCTAATTTTAAAACCGCAAATCAATTGGCAGAAACTTTAAAAGATTTACAAATGTACAATTCTTTAAATGTAAATCATGTTGATGAACAATGCTTAGATAAACTTGATAAAATTATTGAGAAAATTGACGAAGAAATGTCTGTAATCACTAACCAAAATAAAATCATAAAAGATATTTCTACTTTAAATCAATTTAATAAAAATTATGAATTGATTAAACAAAGTGGTCAAAAGTTCTCAACAGAATATAAACAAATTATGAACAATATAACACAATCTGAACAAGACTTGAAAGAATTTAAAGAGTTTTTGATTAAAGAAAAAATTCAATGCGAAACATGCGGGAGTATGTTAAAATGATCAAAAAATTTCTTGTTATTGGTGACAATCATTTAGATTCTAGGACTCCACAAAACCGATTAGATAATTATATGGAATCTGGCTTAATGGAATTAAAAGAAAGTTTAATGATTGCTAAAGCGGCTAAGGTTGATTTTTGCGTTTTTCTTGGTGACATTTTTAACAGAATTGAAGTAGGAGGAGAATGTAGAAATAGAGCGTTAGAAATTCTTGCAGGAGATGAAGATGGTGATTGGGGTTTTGAAAAGTATGTAGTAATTGGTAATCATGATATTGCACACAATCCAAACAATATAGAAAAATCTGCTTTACAAACATTAATTTCATCTAAAGTAATAAAATGTGTTGATAGTTTAGCTGATTTGTCAATAAGATTTTGGCATTTCACTCCAGACTTAGATAGTAAATTGTCTGAGGGTGTGTTGGAATCCTATGATGAAAAAATAATGTTTTTGCATGCGTCAATTGTGGATAAACCATTCATTTTTGACCATATTTTGTTTAGTGATTTAAAAACAAATCCCTCAACAAAAGTGATTTTTTCTGGTCACATTCACAAAAAAATGCAAGCTGAAAAACCTGGTTTGAAATTTTTAAATCCGGGATCACTTGGTAGACCTGAGATTTCTGCAGATTATGAAAAAAATAAAGTTAGTGTTTTACTTTGCCAATTCAATTATGATACTGATGAATTCAAGTATCGCGAAGTTGAATTGAAATATTCTTTGCCTTATGATGTTGTTTTTGATATAGAAAAAAATAAACAGAAAAAAGTTGAAAACAAAAACACTGAACTTTTCATCAAAGCAATATCTGACATAGATGTTTCCACTACAATCTCTGGGGATATTAAAGAAGATTTAATTGCTTATGCAAATAAAATTAATACACATGAAGACGTAGTAAAAGAAGCAATCAACGCTATTAACATAATAAAAACAGGAGGAAATCTATGAATTATTCTGAAAAATTAAAAGAAAAAGAAACAAAACTAATAACACTCAGGGCGCAAGCTCTTGCCAAAAAGCAATCTGTTGAAGAAATGCTAGAAAAAAGAAATAAAGCTGAAATTGAAGTGATGTCATTGTTTAATATCTCGCTGTCAGAAGTTCCAAACAAATTAATTGAATATCAAACACAATTAAAGGAAATTAGCGAAAAATTAAACCAGGAGGTTGACGAAATTGAGTCCGAATTTGCAAAAATTAAATGCTAAAATCACTTTATTTAACAATAAAATTTCTCAAACAAAAGGTGTAAGAGAAAGAATCGAAGTTCAATGTGATAAGTTAAAAACCAAAATTGACTCTGATGTAATTGAGTCTAAGAATAAAAAAGATGCACATCTTTTGCTTTTAGGTTTCATTTCTCAACGAAGAGAAAATGCAATAAAGTCAATTGAAGAAACTGGAACTTATGCATTGAGAGCTATTTATGAAGATGATAGAAAATTAGTATTTTTAAAAAATGAGGATAAAAAAAATTCAGCCGCTTTCAAAATGGAAATTGGTATTGAATCAACTTTGAATTCAGAGAGAATTATTACTGGCTTAAAAGATGAAAGAGGAGGCGGTGTTTGTGAAGCTGCTTCATTTACATTAAGATTTGCTGCATTAGAATGGTTAAAATATAATGGTCCATTGCTTTTAGATGAATCTTTTAAATCTATGTCTTCTGATGAAAAAATTGAAAATGTTGCCAGGTTGATGCAACAGTATGTTTCTAATTCTGGTAGGCAAATTTTTTATGCCACTCACATGGAACATGTTTTCGGGCATTATGCGGATCATTCTATTTTCGTCAAACAAAACGATGGTGTTTCAGAAGTAACTTACTTAAAATGAACAATTTAGATAATATTATTATTAACATTGCAAATGATTGGCATAACAATCTCACTTCATTTGAGGAAAAGGATATTGTTAAGTATGAGTTTGCTAAAAATAAATTTAGAACTAAATATTTGACAAGAACTGGGGAGTTTTTAAAAATGTCAAAATCTTTTGAAACTATTACTTTTAATAAAATCTGCAGTGAACTCTCAAAAAAGTATGAAGTCACTGAGGAGCTTTTAGATGAATATTTAGAGTGGTGTTTTGACAATTATGATTTCTTTTTGAAGAAGTATAAAAATTTTAGCTTAACATCGTGCGTGGCTTTTGCTAAAGAGTGGGATAAAAATTTTTTGAATTTCAAGTTCGTGGACAAATATACATTAGAGAGTTTAAAAAATGTTAAAGTCAGTGAAAAAATATTTAGCGCTTTTGAGGTCTATGGAATTCCTTTATCTTCAACAAAATTAATGTTAGAGTCATCTAGTGATCACAAAAAGCTTCAAAAACTTGTCATAAATAAGTTGTCTGAATTGACAAAAAATAAAGATGATTTAAATAGATTAAAAAATATGTTAAGGACAACAGTAGAAAATGCACCGTATTCTTCAGAAATATTATTTTGGAATTACGAACAATCTTTTGAAAAATTGTTTATGTACTTCAAGAGTGAGCCTTGGTGTCCAAAATGATAAAAATTAATGAATATAAAGCAGAACTAGAAAATCAAATTAAATCAAATAGGTCTTTAATATATATAACCACGCATGAAGAGCATAGAGTTGATGACATTGTTCAAGAAATAGCTTGCAACCGAGCAAAACCTTGGTCTTTTGTTTACTGGGACATTGCATCAGGTGGGATAACAAATTCAAATGCTTTCAAGATTGATTCAAATATGGATCAGACAGAAATCCTTGAATGGTTCAATAATTTGATTGTTGAAAAAGATGATTTTTGTATTTTAGTTTTACATGATTTTTATAAATTTTTAGCACCTGAAGGTCATCCCGGTCAAGTTGAAATAGTAACAATCAGAGCTTTAAAAAATTTAATTGAGAAATGTAACACTGAAAGAAAATGTGTGATTATTACTGGTGCAAAATATTTCCTGCCTATAGAATTTGAAAAATTAGTTTGTTTATTAGATTTACCTCTTCCTGAAAAAGAATTAATAAATGAAAAAATGATTTCTATAATTGCACAAGTTAAAAAAAGAACAGAATTAAAAAACTTCAACACAAACTACACCCAGGATCAATTAGAAAGTATTACAAGAGCTTTCCAGGGTCTTTCTTTAAAAGAAATTGAAATGATTTCCACATATTTTATTCTTACAGAAAAAGAGTTCTGCCCAAAAAAAATTGCTTCTAAAAAACAAGACATCATAAAGCAATCGGGAATTTTAGAATGGATTGAGCTAGAATTTGATTTAAGCAAAGTGGGTGGATTAGCAAACCTTAAAAATTGGTTAATAAAAAGACGAGATGCTTTTTCAGATATTGCTAAAGAATATGGCTTGCCAGAGAACCCTAAAGGTTTAATGATAATAGGAATACAGGGCGCAGGTAAATCACAAGTTTCAAAAGCTATTGCTTCTTTCTGGCAATTGCCATTACTAAGGTTGGATGTAGGTAGGGTTTTCAGTGGAATTGTTGGGAGTTCAGAAGAGAACCTACGTTCTGTAATTAAAACTGCAGAATCTATTGCTCCTTGCATAATGTGGGTGGACGAAATTGATAAAGCGTTTTCTAACGTCGGTAATGCAGGAGATTCTGGAACGTCTTCGAGAATTTTTGGAACATTTTTAACTTGGATGCAAGAAAAAAAATCTCCAGTGTTTGTTGTCGCAACAGCTAATGTGGTTGCAAATATACCTCCAGAATTGATAAGAAAAGGCAGATTTGACGATATATTTTTTGTTGATTTACCTGATGATGAAGAAAGGAAAGAAATTTGGGTAATTCATCTTGAGCAAAGAAATTTCAGTCAAAATAATTTTGATTTAAAAAAGCTAGTTTCTAATTCTAAAGGTTTTACAGGGGCTGAAATTGAAGCGGCAATTGTTTCTGCCATGTATGAAGGATTTTCCGACAACAAAAGACCTATTAGCACCGTAGATATAATAAAGGAATTAAAAGAATCTGTCCCTATTTATATAACAATGAAGGAGAAGATCGAAGAGTTGAGAGATTGGGCAAGTAAAAGAGCTCGAAACGCCTCTAAGTCTAAAAATGTAGTGATTCTAAAAGATTATGTTCCTGAAAATGTGCTAGAAGAAGAAGAATTATGAATGAATTTAATAATTTGAATACTACTGAACTTAAAAAAATAGATTTTGAAAAAAAACTTTGTAAAGTTTTTTCTGACTCCGGTATACCTAAAAAATATCATTTTAAATCAATTGAAACAGATTGGTCTATCATTTATTCACCAAAAGGAAAGCTTACAGGTGTGGCTAAGAAAAGAAGTGAAGCCATACACAAATTTGTAATCGATTACACTAATTCATTAGACAATATAATGGATGGCAATGGGCTAAAAGTAAAATTCCGAAACTCCATTGAAACCGTTACAGATTTAATTTTAGATGGCACAAAATCTTCAGGAAAAACTTTTTTACTTTCGATCATTGCTCAGTCTGCAATTAAAAAAGGCTACAGCGTAAAATTTGTTGAATGGTCAGATTTCTTAGATAGATTTCAATCATTTGATTCAAGAGCTAGTAATGAAGATTTTTTTTATGATTGTTTAAATGTAAGTATGTTAATTTTTGATTCAATCTATCAATATGAAATAAACAATAAGTTTTTTATTGTTCAATTAGATAGACTAATATCCACAAGATTAAATGCAGGTAAAATTACTTTATGCTCAATTGACACTGTAAATAATCAAAATCCCACATTTGGTTTTGTTTGGAATAAGTTTACACGAGAAACATTCACCTTTAAATTGCCTGAGGCTTCACTGAAATGAAAATTAATCAAAGAGATATAGAATTTAAAATTTTGAAATGCATTACATCCGTAGATGGTGCTGTAGATATTGCTGTAGAAAAATCACTTAAAGAATATCATTTTTTGACCAAGGAGCCAGGTTCTGACATTTCTTTTACTGGAAAACTTTTTAAATTATGTTGTGATTATTCTACTGAATCTGGTGGATACAAACTAACTGAAACTGTGTTAGAAAGTTTGTTAAGGAGAAAAAACTTAAAACCCACTACACAATCTAAGTTTATAAATTTATGGACAGAAATCTCTCTTGAAGAAACCTCTCTTGATGAACTTTCACATTTAATTGAATTGATAAAGGGAAGATATTGTGTTAAGTTACAGTCTGAAATGGTTGATAAAATGACTGATTATGTTAATAATGATCAAGTCAAAGAATCAATTTCATTAATTACAGATTATGTAAACATAATGAATGAAGAACAAGATGAATTTTTAAAAGACAAAGTGGAATTTGATATGTCAAAAGCTAATGAATTCTTTTTTGAGGAGTATGATAATCGTGCCGCCAACATGGATTTGTTTAAGGGAATTAATTCTGGATTGTCACAAATTGATCAAAAAACTTTTGGCTGGATGCCATCACAATTAATTTGCCTTCTAGCACCTAGTTCCGGTGGTAAATCAGTGCAGTTATTAAACTGGGCAGATCATGCTCACAGAGTTTGTAAAAAAAATGTTTTATATTTTTCATTTGAAATGTCTTCTTGGCTTTGTAAATTAAGGCATGCCTCCTTGATTTCCGAAGTTGATTACAGTAGATTAAAAAGCATTACCATTACGCCATCAGAGCGCGAAAAAGTAGAAAAATCTTTATCTGAACTTAATAATGGAAAATACTTTGAGTATCTTGAAGCAATTGAAGATCCCACGCCGGAATTCATTGAGCAAAAAATTCGTGAAATTTCTTCAAAGAAAGGTAAACCAGATCTTGTTGTTGCAGACTATATTGGGAACATGACCACACGATCTACAAGTAAAAATGCAAAACATTGGGAAAAAAACGGTGATGCAGCTGAAGGTTTATTTAAAGTGGCAAAAAGATATGGAATTCCTGTTATAACAGCTCAACAAGTTAATCGAGATTCCATTAAAGAAAATCGTAAAAGAAAAGAAGATGGTAAAGCTGCGGCTTACTACCAAGATGCAGCTTCGGGTGACCAAAGATTAATGCACCTTGCAACTTATGTTATTGGAATGGAACCAAATAAAGAAGATCAACTTTGTTGGTATCATCCTGTTAAAATGCGTGATGCTTGGTTTGTGCCTTTTGCTGCTAAATGGGTTCCTGAGTATAATAAGGTTGAGGAACTCACTGATTCTCAACAATCTGCATTAGATTTAATCAAATCTGCAGATGTTAAAAATGCTAATAGTGATTATGCAAAACCAATAAAACAGTATGAAGATTTAGAAACTGATTTATCTAATTGGACGGTTGGAATTGATTTTTGATTATAATGATTTGAATACAATGTTTCATGCTGATTCATGGCTAGAAGAAAATTATGGTTGTGAATTTTACAAATCAGCAAATGGTAATTTAATGTGTTCTTGTCCATTTGATGATCATGCAGATTCAAGCCCATCTTTTGGAATTCACTTAGAAAAAGGTTTGTATAAATGCTTTGGCTGTGGGCGTGAAGGTTCTTTAATTAATTTGGTTTCTGATTTAATGAAGATTAATTTTTTTCAAGCAATTAATATTATTGCTAATTTTGAAGGATTGAATTTAGATAATATTGACTCTCTGACAGTGAAAAATGAGAAATTCAAAAAGGCTTTAACTGAAGCTGATAATGAAGAAAATAAGAAAAATAAACTGATTTTGAAAGCAACTATTATTATTAAAAAAATTATGAAAAATGATTTTGAAAAAGCAGATAAAATGTATAAAACAATGGATGATTTCATTAAGGAACAGAAATTTGATGAAATCAAGGATTTAATCAATGGATGCGCTTGAAGATGCACTTGGAAAAAAAATAATAGATCTCCACACTCTTGGTATTATTCAAGAAAGAGTAAAAAATTTGGTAGAAAATCCACCTAATATAGTTTGTGTTAATGTTGTTTTAAATGGAACAGCTGCTTTAAGGCATATGATTTGTAAAGAAATCATCATGAATGGTGCAAATGTTAGTGAGCAAGATGCAGATTGGTACATTTTAAGAGCAGGTGCGGAAAGGGAACTGTCAAGATTAGCAACACTTGGGGTGGCTGACATAAATGATGAAGTTTGATGTAGATTTGTGCACATTTGCTTTAAAAAACAACTTACATGTTGAATATTTTATTTGGGTATATTTAAGAAATTTAAATTCTTCAGGCTTACACGATCTTGATTTTCCTTGTGCTAAAAAAATTTCGAAATCATGTTTTAAAAGAAAACTAAAAGACAATGTATTTTTTAAAATTTCACAAAACAAAATTCTGATGACAAGTAGCAAAGATTTACCGCACTCTTTAAAACAAAAAACTTATAAATTCTCTTTAGACGAACTAAACTTGTTTGCAAGAAAAAATTCAACAACGTCAGACAAATTGATTATTGGTTGGACTAGCACAAATATCAAGTATCTATTAATATGTCTCGTAGGCTGTCAATATGATAGCAAAAAACCTTATTCTCTTTCTTTGATCAGCCAAGACACTAGCTATGGGATTTCTACTATTCAAAGAGCTTTAAACAGCCTCTTTGTTCACAAGTTCAAAACAGTACAAGCTAAGCCAAGTCCAAGATCTTATTACTATGAGAAAAAAATTGTTAATTTATCGCCAAATTATAATCAACTTTTACTTGGAAAAAATAGTTTAAAAAATTAACATCAAACGTATATAGATATATATGTGTAACAATAAAGATTTTGTGCATTTGCATTGCCACACTCATTATAGTGTTCAAGATGCACTTCCCACACCAGAAAAGTTAATTTTAGGAGCCAAAGCACAAGGTTTTACGTCAATCGCAATCACTGATCACGGAAAAATGGCTGGTCATTTTGAATTTGCAGACACAGCGCATAAACATAAAATTAAGCCTATTTTAGGTTGTGAATTCTATCTAGCAAAAAACAGATATGACAAAAATACACTAGCCGCAGATGGTTCCAAAAAAGGCAGAGAAAAGCTTTCACACCTAACAATTTTAGCTCAAAATAAAGAGGGTTACAAAAACATCTTACAATTAGGTTATGAGGCAAATAATCCAGATTGTTATTATTATTTTCCACGTATTGATTTTGATTATCTTGCTAAGTATAACGAGGGATTAATATGTCTTTCTGGGTGTCTAGCTTCGGAATTAAATCAGGCTTTGCTAAAAGGATCTTATGAAGATGGGTTAAAGGTAGCAAAAAAATATAAAGAAGTATTTGGTGAAAGATATTTCATTGAGTTGCAATATCATGGAATTGAAGAGCAAAAACACAATCTTCCTAGTTTAATTAAAATTGCTAAAGATTTAGATATTAGAACAGTGGCTTCCAATGATGTTCATTATGTAGATTCAATGGATTGGAAATTACATGATGTGCTAATTCAAATGAAAGATTTGAGGGATGATAAAAACTCAAAAAATTCAGGAAAAAAAGAAGCTTATGGTTCACATCAGTTTTGGTTAAAATCATATGATGATATGTATAAAATTTTTGGCGGAAAAGTTCCAGAATCAATATCTAATACAAAGCTTATCGAAGAAATGGTAGAGGATTACTACCAAGTTGATTTGCCCCACTTACTTCCAGAGGGAAAAATTGACACAGAAAACAAATCATTTGTGAATTTCTGGCAAAATAAACTTCCAAATCACGAATCAAAAGAAGCATTTTTGGCGTATCAAGGATTCTTAGGTCTAAAAAATTTAGGCTTAGACCAAAATCCAGAGTATGTCAAAAGACTTAAATATGAAATTGAAACCATTTGGTATATGGGAGTAACTGACTACTTTTTAATTCAAAAAGAAATGGTTGATCATATGAAAGAAAAAGAAATTCTTTTTGGAGTTCGTGGCTCAGGCGTAGGTTCTTTGTTAAATTATTGTTTGGGCATTTCGTCAGCTGATCCTATTAAGTTTGGCTTAATGTTTGAGCGATTTTTAAATCCAGGAAGAGGCAACCAATATAAAATAGATTTGGAAGGATTTGAATTTGATGAGACAGATATAGATGAAATTGAGGCAAAAAATTTCATTAAATCAAAATGTAAAGAATTTTTAGATGTACCAGAAAATAAAAAATTTGAATCTAGAATTTCAAGAGAATTATGGATTTTAGAAAATCAAAAAGCTTTAACCAAAGTTTATGCTGCATTTAAATCTGGTTTTGAATTAGAAGAAAATTCTTCAAATTTTATAATCTTTTACATTATGTATTTAACAAGTAGCTTCCCACAAGATGATTTAATTATCGAAAAAGTATCAGGTCTTCCTGACATTGATACTGATATTGATGATTCTAAAAGACAAGAAGTAATAGAATGGGCTAGGACAAGATTTGGGGAAGACAATGTAAAAGCAGTAGGAACATGGGGAACTTACAAAGCTAAAGCTTCCATTCTTGGGACTTTAAAAACTTCTGAGAAATTTAAAAAACAATATGGTGATAATTTGGCTCAAATGGCGTTGAAAGTTTCAGGCACTATTCCAAATAAGCCTGATATGACTATTCAGTTAGCTATAAAAGATAGTCCAGATTTTGCTTACTGGGCTGGTAGATTTAAGGAAGAAACAGAAAATGCATCAAAATTACATGGAACAATTTCTAATTTAGGTGTTCATGCTGCAGCTGTGGTTGTCTCAAAAAAACCAATACATCATGTTTTGCCAATTGAAAACTCTAAAGGCACTATGTGTACAGCTTTTGATATGTCAAATGTAGAAAGAACAGGAACGGTAAAATATGATTATCTTGGTCTTGCTACTTATAGACAGATATCTTTGGCTAAAAAGCTAATTAAACAAAGACACAATCTGGATATAGATTTATTAAAAATCCCTTTAGATGATCCTAAAGTATTTAAATCTGTATTTACAAAGGGAAATACAGTTTCAGTTTTTCAATTTGCTTCAGCTGGAATGCAGAAAGCATTAAAAGAAGTAAAGGCATCAACTATGGATGATTTGATTGCAGTAGCTGCTTTATTCAGACCTGGACCTTTGGATTATATTCCAGACTATGCTCGTGGAAAATTTAATTCTGGGTCAATCAAATATTGCCATCCACTTTTAGAAAAACATTTGTCGCCAACTTTTGGAATTATGGTTTACCAAGAGCAAGCTATGTTCTTGGCTCGTGAAATGGCAAACTTAGATTGGGTTGAAGTTGATAAATTGAGAAAAGGTATTGCAAAAAAATCAGGTAAACAATTTGATGAAGCGTGTGAAAACTTTGCAAAAAAAGCTGCCGCCAGAGGGATGCCATTAAATGTAATCAAAGAAGTGCTACAGTTAATGTCGAAATTTGGAGGCTATGCGTTCAATAAAAGTCATGCATGTATGTATGCAATTGTTGCTTACTGGACAGCTTATCTAAAAACATACTATCCTGCAGAATGGATGGCTTCATGCATTGAAAGTGATAAAGATGATACAGATAAACTAAACATTTATATGTCTGAGTGCGAAAGATTGGGTCTAGAGATACAACAACCTAATGTTAATGAATCCAACTTGTTCACTACAGTTTCTGACGATGGAAAAATATATTTACCGATAACATCTCTGAAAGGAGTGGGAAATAGTGGCACAACTATAGTTGAAAGTAAACCATACACAGATTTACAAGATTTCGTGGAAAGATCAGGTTGTAACAAATCTTTGTTTGTTGCACTTTCAGCAGGAGGTGCCTTAAACTGTTTGGTTGATGATCCTGAAGTTGATGAAGAATTTTTCTTAGATTTTTGGCTTGAATATGCTAAGAAAAAATCTAAATCAAATAAAAAAGTATCAACAATTAACGTAAATATAAATACAATGAGTTTGCTTGAGATAAGAAATTTAACTCAAAAAGAAAATTCTAAAGGCTCAGACTTACTTTCATTGTTGGATGAATTATGATTGAAGAGACAAATTTTATCGAAAAATTTATAGATTGGGATAAGTTTGATGCTACATCTCAAATTTCTAACAGAATTAATGGAGTAACAAAAGAAGCAGTAATTGACGAAGTAAAAATTTGGGAACAAAGTATTAAAAACATGATCCCTTTAGATCACAAAGCAATTCATGCAGAAATAGCAGCCTGGGACATTTCTGTCCCACATGTAAATTCTTTAACCTATGAAAATATTGCAACAACTTATGCCAAACTTGTTTCGTATAAGTTACGTGTAAGTGTGCTGATCGCTCAAGCAAAAGCTTGGAGAGATACAGCTGAAACAGCGATGAAGTATATAGAAGAACTTGCTCAAGGCGCGTTCACTGGTACTTCTGTTGAGAAAAAGGCAAATGCCGCACTCGTGGTTCAACCTTTTGTACACTTAAAAGTTCAAACCTCTAGGCTTGAAAATTATTTAGAGAAAATACATTCTACAATAATTTTTTGTGCACAGCAAATTGATCTTTTAATAAAGGAAAAGCAGTCAAGAGCCAAATTGAATTTCAAGTTGGGTCAAGATGGTGAACAATTCATTACTGATCAGCCTTCTTTTGAAGAAGACGATGCAATAATTGAAGAAAATGGTGAAGTTTGGACACCAATTGGAAAAAATCGAACAAAAACAAAATATTCGTGAGCATTTTTAAAATTTTTCACGATAATAAGCTGACTTCTAAAGTCCAAGGAAAAAAATATGAAAAGAGTAACACCTAAATCATTACAAGAAAGACAAAATAACAAAAACAAGTATGCTGACCTTCCAAAGTTGAAGGATATTCTAGTTGACCTCTCCGTAAAAAACTCTCCAAAAGTTGTGCGTAAGCTTAGGCTTGTTGGACCAGCTATGGAGTTTTCTGAAATTCAAGACAAAAAACGAATTCAAGGTGGAAAAGGCACTGAAAGAGTTCCTTTTCCTGATGCTCACAAGAACTCTTCACCAACGAGAATTGGTCACGACGATCCATCAAAGTGTCCGTGGAGAGAAATGGGCTATATACCTTCAAGACGCTTCGCACAACGATGCCTTGAAGAGCAAGAAGATGGAACATGGGTGCATAAGATCCTAGTCAAGGGACCAGCCGTTTTTGATTTCTTCTTCGACTGGGAAGAAGGACGAAGAACAGAAGGCGATCCTGACATTCCATGCTTCTTAGGCGGAGATGTTGCACCTCCTGTCAAAATTCAGGCTATCTTGGATCAATCTAAGTTAGGCGACGTAGATTATAAAGTCTTTGATGTCCCCAAAGATATGCCTCTAACTGAGGAGCTTATCAACTTGCTAAGAAAAGTTAATGAGCCTTCTGCAGATGATATGAATGCATTTAGAAATGATTACATGAGTGATTATGAAAATGATCCATCAATGCCAGAGTGGAGAGATTATTTCGAATATGGTCATGATATTCGACGAATCTTTAAGTTTACTCCTCCAATTGAAGATGCTCCTGAAGATGCTTCTGAAGATTCTGTTGAAAATGAAAAAGTTTCTTCTAATACACAATCTGAAAGTGTTAGTGCTTCGTCTGAAAGCGTAGACACTGATCTTGACTTAGACGGGATTGATTGGTAATGAAAAAAGAACCACTTAGTAAAGAAGAAAGGCAAAAGCTTCTTACATCACGTTTAAAGTCAATAGGTTCTTTAGATAGAATCATCAAAGGTGATGATTTTGATTTAAAGCACAAAGATTACATTCCTGTTGGTATTACAGAAATTGAATGTGCAATGGGGGATATTCCAGGTTTTGCTACAGGTAACCTTATTGAATTAATTGGCGAAAGTGGTTCTGGTAAAACTTACGTTGCTCTTAAAACTGCTGCTCAAGCACAAAAGAAAGGTATGAAAGTGGCTTTCTTTAATGTAGAAAATTCTTTCTATGAACCTAGAGCAAATCAGATCGGGGTCATCACAAGAGATCCCGATCTCTTTGAAATGATTCCTAATTTGGGATCTGGAGAAACTATTTGTGATACTGTGTGTGCTATGGTTGAGTCAGGCTTATATGGTTTAATCATTGTTGATTCTGTAACAGCTTTAATTCCTAATGACAGTTTGAATAAAGACTTTTCAGACCCAAGAAAAATTGGTGAACACGCTAAATTAATTAGTGCTTTAGCTCAAAAATTGACCTTCCTTACAGGTGAGTACAATACTGCAGTGATTTTGATTAATCAATTCAGAATTGGGTCCGGTGCCGCGCCTAATACCTTTGTTAAAAAGGCTACTGGTGGTGAGGGTTTGTGGTTTTATGACCATTATAGGTTTACTTTTAAGAAAATCAATAATGAAAAAGGCGCAATTTTTAATTCAGAAAAGCAAGTAATTGGTGGTAAAACTGAGCTAACGATGAACAAAATTCGTTATGCTCTTCCAAATACCAAAGTGATTTTCCCAATATACTTTACTGATGAAGATTCAAATCCTGTTGTTGAATTTCTAATGAAAGCAAAAGCAAAATTTGTTGAGTTAATTAAGGAAGTAGGGTCAAAAAGTAAGAAACGTTGGCAATATATCACCGAAGATGGTGAAATTATAGAATCAACAGATGTTAAAGAATTTATTGACAAGTTGATGGCTACTCCTGCTCCTACAAAACGTAGTAAAAAAGATAATTCAACAAATGCTTTTGAATTCATTTGTCAAAAAATTAAATTTGATGAAAAAATGATCAATTCTTTGATGGAAAAACTCAAAACAGATGATAATTTTGAAACTCCAAGCGATTTGATTGATTATCCTACCAATTATGATTCTAATGAATTCTCAGACTGAACAATTCATTAGAGAACTAGATCTGTCCTCAAGTGCTAAAAAGTATCTTGAGGACAGATCTTTTTGTAAACAGACTATTAATGAATTTCAAGTAGGTTTTTGCCCATCTTGTTCTAGTTTTAGTTTTGATCTCCTGAATGGAAGACTTATAGTTCCAATTAACGATGTTTACGGACACAATGTTGCGTTTGCTGGAAGAAAACTTGATAACTATAGTACTGAAGTAAAAAATTTTTATCAAGAAAAAACGTCAAATTTAACAGGTTTAGAAAAATTTTTAAAATGGAAAACCTCTAAATGGATAAACACGCCTTATACTAAAGCGCATCATTTATACAATCTAGATAAAGCAAAAAAACACATTTTTGAAACTGGATTTTGTGTGATCGTAGAAGGCTACTTTGATGTTATGAGATTGTGTCAGTTGGGATTTAAAAACGTTGTTGCATTGTGTGGTACTTCTTTAACATATAGGCAGTGTGAATTAATTTATAGATATTCAAATAAAATATTGATAATGCTAGATGGGGATGATGCTGGTAAAAATGCCACAAATAAAACTATAATCAAAGCCAGAGCTAATAACATTTTTGCAAATGTTATTGACATGCCTGATGGAAAAGATCCTGATGATTTAGACGAGCAAACTCTACAAATTATTTTTGATGAAATAACTAATTCTGATGAAGAGGTGTATATTAAATTATGACAAATGCAGAATGGATTGTAAAAAAGTTTAACAGAGAAATTGCTTCCACTTTAGCTGAAGAATGTGAGCTCCCTAAGCCTGTTGCCAATATTTTAGCTGGCAGAAGTATTGATACAAAAGAAAAAGCCATTGAATTTATTGACAAGCCTTCAAAGTTAATTAGAAGCCCTAAAAATTTACCTGATTGTGCAAAAGCAGTAGCTAGATTAAAAAAAGCAATAGAATCTAAAGAAAAAATTTATGTTTGGGGAGATTATGACGTTGACGGAATCACCTCTACTTCAATTGTTGTGACATGTTTTCAAATGTTTGGAGCAAATTTTATTTACAAAGTTCCTAATAGATTCGATGATGGTTATGATATTAAAAGACATTCTGTTGATGAATGTCTGAAAGAAAAGTGCACTCTTTTAATGAGTGTAGACTGTGGTATTGTTGCTTTTGACACAGCAGACTACGCTAAGGAGCAAGGAATAGATGTAATTGTTACAGATCATCACTCGCCAAGTGAAGATGGGAAGATTCCAGATTGTGTTGCTGTCGTGAATCCAGCTAGATTAGATTCTGAATACGGCTTTTCTGGGCTCTGTGGAGCAACTGTAGCGTTTAAACTTATGCTTGCGCTTGGAAAGGAGTTAAACTTTGATTTAAACAGAATTGTCGCTGAAACGATTGAGTTTGTTGCATTAGGAACTGTCGCCGATGTTGCGCCAATGTCTGATGAAAATAGGGTATTAGTCCATAAAGGTTGTGAAGTTTTATCAAATTCAAACAAAGTTGGTATACAAGAGATTTTGAAAATAGCTGGAGTAAAAAATGTTGACACAACTACAATCGGTTTTCAAATTGGACCAAGAATGAATGCTATAGGGAGATTATCAGATCCTATGATTGCAGTTGAGCTTATGTTAGAAAAAAGCCCGCAAAGAGCAAAGTTTTTAGCCAATCAGTTAGACACAGCTAACAAAAGAAGACAATCAAAGCAAGAACATATGGTTCAAGAAGCAATTGATATGGTTGAAGAGCAGAAACTTTATGAAATGTCAGCTATTGTTTGCTGGGCAAAAGCATGGCATCCTGGTTTGATTGGTTTAGTTTCTGGTAAATTAGCAGAAAAGTACCATAGACCAGCTATTGTTTTAGCTTTAAATGATGAAGGTAAAGCTAAAGGCTCATGTAGATCAACAAAATCAGTCAACATTTTAAATATCTTAAAGCACAAAAAAGTTTTAGAACATTATTCAAAAAAGATAGATGGAACACCAGTTGTGGGTGGACACGCTTTTGCCGCTGGCATGGAAGTGCCTGAAAAAAATCTTTTAGCTTTTAGAGATTCAGTGTGTGAAGTATTATCTGAATTAAATCCAGATTTTGCTCCAGGTAATAGAATTTTCTTTGCAGATTCTTATATTGCCGCTGGAGAAGTTAATGATGATACTTTTGAAGCTTTGCAAGGATTAGCTCCATTTGGATCTGGTCATACAGAACCTATTTTCTGGTTAAATAAAGTTAAAGTTCTTGAGCAAAAATTGCTTTCAAGCGATAAGCATTTAAAATTTCTCTTGCAACATGACAGATTTAAGTATAAAAAGCTTTCTGGTCTTCTTTGGCATAAAGCCGCTGATTATAAAGACAATTATGTTGATCAATATATTGATGTTTTATTTACATTTGGAAAAGAAACTAGAGGTTTTGGTTCAAAATTTTATCTACAAATTGTTGATTTGAAATTTTCTGAGTAACTTTTAAATTTTTTATGCGTATATTTATATAGTTCGTCTCCCTTAGCAGACCATTGAACTAAATTAACACAAAAGAATTTGTGTTTCAAAGGAAAGCATGAAAGGGGATGTTATAAATTCAGAATATCAAAGTAGACTCGAAGAAGCGGTATTAAAATACCAAAAAGTGGCAGAAAAAGGCAATTCTATTGAAATAGAATCAGCATACAAGTATATTGTTAGCTTGTATAATCCATTAGATTTTTATCATGAATGGTACGATAAGTACAAATATCTTTTTGATTCACAAGAAGATTTTGTAGCAGATTATTTAAGAGTTTTCGCCACTGTATTGTTAGGTTGGAAACCTAGAAATCAAAGAAAGCAATCCAGATATGATGGCAGTGGAGAGTTTAAAAACTATTTTATTGGTTCACTTTATCATAATTATATTAATTTAGTAAAATCTGATCAAGCTGCTAAAAGGAATTTAACCAAACAATGTCCAATTTGCTTTGATTGGGTTAACCCTATTTCTACTCACTTAATTACATGTCATTCTAATTTATTGTGGGAATGTTTAAATGATATGGGAATTGATCTTGATAGTTTAACAACTTGCCCGTTGTGTACAAATTTCAAAATAGCTAAATCAAACACTGATCGTAACAAAGTTACTCAACTCTTAAAGGCACATTTTATCTCTAAGCATACATCATTGCTTTTCAATAGGTTTAACGATCTCTACCCGGAAGTTTCTACAATTTCCCCAAAGATTACTTCTGTTTATCAGGAAGATAATTCTGAAGAGTTTGATGTTTATGAACTGACAGAATCTAAAGATAGTTTAATAAATAAATTGCTTCTATTAGACTTAGATCATTTGCAAAAAACCATTATAGAACAAATTTTAAATGGCGATACCAACTTAGTTTATAAACCAGACAAATATAAATGTACAAAAGATGAATGGGAGTCTGCTATGGAGAATTTAAAAGAAACAATTGGAGGCTATGGTTATGAGCGATGATATTGAACTTAATGAAAAAAACGTAATGATTGAAAACAACAATGAAGCAGATGAAAAATTTGTTTTTCCAGATGATACCTTCACTTTAAAAGTAAGGGGAGGTGTATTCGATCCTGAAAAACCGAATAAAAAACCTACATGCCCGGTTGCTCTTTCCAGAGCAATTTTGCATGTACTGGGCAAGAACGAATATGTGAGAGTTCTATCTGTTGGTCCAAACGCTTTAGTAATTGTGATGGAGGCATTCAGGCTTGCTTCTAGTGAAGTAGAAAGTAGAACCAATGGGGCTGTTTTAGTATGTAGACAATCAAAATATGATGCAATAGTCGCAAATAAAAAAACTAAAGGAATATGCACAAGAATTTTCGGAATTCCAATAAAGTACACACTATAATTGGTAAAATTATCAGTAAATTTTCTTTAAATTTAGCAGGAAATAACCCCGAAAATTCAGAGCAAAATTTACCAATTTTGGAACGAGAAATTATCCAAAATTCTATTCAAAAAAGAGTAAAATTTGTAGGCTCTATCCTGCCAATTCGAGAAGATAAGATAAGAAAGAGATTATTGAATTTTTTAAAAAAAAATCGAGTTTCTCTTCGTAATGAACAATCTTGCTGCAGGCATATAAAGCAATTTACAGCCGCAGCTTTTTTGTTCTGTGAAGTTTGTGAATATGAGCATTCTGACCTTTATTGGTATAGTTGCAAAATTTGCGGAACTTTTAATAATTACAAAATTTAACTGCAGTTTTGAGAGTATATAGAGTATAAAATGAAAAAAAAAGACCTTGTTCAAAACACTAAAAATACTCTAAAAGTTGCAAGGACGGAAAAAAATTATGCTATTTGAAGAACAATTATCGCGAAAACCAAACTTATATCCTTGGACAGAGGATTTTATCGATGTAATGGAAGAAGGTCACTGGACTGCCAAAGAATTTAATTTTCAAAGCGATTTGCATGATTATAAAGTTATTCTTACAGATGAAGAACGAGAAGTGATTAAAAATGATCTTTCTGCCATCGCGCAAATAGAAGTGGCAGTCAAAAAATTTTGGTCAAAAGTTGGTGATAATTTTCCGCATCCAAGTATTAATGATCTTGGTATGGTTATGAGCCATGTTGAAGTTATTCACAATATTGCTTATGAAAAACTTTTGAATGTTCTAAATTTAGATGATGTGTTTGAAGAAAACCTTAAGCTTGATATAATTAAAGGAAGAGTAAAATATCTTCGCAAGTACACACACAGATATTATGAAAATTCTAAAAAACAATATCTTTATGCATTAGTTTTATTTACTTTATTTGTTGAAAATGTTTCTCTCTTTTCTCAATTTTACATTATTAATTGGTTTAATAGATATAAAAATGTCCTTAAAGATACGGCTCAACAAGTGGCGTACACAGCTAAAGAAGAAACTATTCACGCGCTAGTTGGAATCAAATTAATAAACACACTTAGAGAAGAATATCCAGAGCTCTTTGATGAAGAATTTGAAAAAAAAATTCTTGATGAAACTGTAGAAGCCTTTGAATGCGAAGCTAAAATCGTGGATTGGATTTTGGGTGATTATAGGGGTGATAAGTTAACTCCAGATCATCTAAAGAATTTTGTCAAGGACAGACTCAATCAATCTTTGAAAGCAATTGGATTTGCAGAAGTTTTTGATGATTTAGACGAAAACCTTTCCAAAGACACGGAATGGTTTGATGAAGATGTCTTAGGTAACACCAACACCGATTTCTTTTATGCTCGTCCTGTAAATTATTCAAAAGGCAACAAGAGCTATGATGCGGAGGATTTGTTCTGATGAGAAACATGGACTGGTTGAATGAAGATTCGCGCACATTTTTAGCTCGTGGTTATCTTAGAGAAGGTGTTTCCGCTGAAGAAAGAATCCAAGTTATTATTGAAACAGCAAGCAAATACCTTTCTAAAATTCCTGAATTTAAAGAAAAATTTGAAGATTATTTGTCAAGAGGATTTTATTCTCTTGCTTCTCCTGTTTGGAGTAATTATGGCGAAACAAGAGGCTTGCCAATAAGCTGCAATGGTCAATTCATTGATGATTCAATGGATGATATTCTATACAATAATAGCGAAACGGGAATGATGACCAAGTATGGCGCTGGAACATCAGCTTATTTTGGTGCTTTGCGAGGTCGTGGTACTGATATTTCAGCTGGTGGTCAATCATTTGGTGCTGTTCACTTCATGCAAATGTATGACACAACGACAAGAATTGTTAGTCAATCGAACGTAAGAAGAGGTTCATTCGCCGCGTATTATCCAGTGGAGGGTTCAGATATATATGAATTTCTTGAAATCAGAGAAAATGGAAACCCTATCCAAGACATGAGTATAGGTGTCACAATCACAGATGAGTGGATGGAAAGCATGAAATCTGGAGACAAAGAGAAACGCAAATTGTGGGCTAGAATTATCAAAAAAAGATTTGAAACAGGATATCCTTATATTTTTTGGACTGACACAGTGAACAAAAATGCCCCAATATGGTACAGAGATAAAGGAATAAAAATCCATGCGTCAAATTTGTGCTCAGAAATCTGTCTTCCAGCAGACACAAACAATTCATTCGTTTGTGATTTGTCATCCATGAACTTGCTATTTTATGATGAATGGAAAAACACTGATGCTGTGGAAATTCTTACTTTTTTCTTAGATGCTGTGATGGAAGAGTACATTGAAAAAACCAAGAATTTACCTTTCATGAATAAAGCCCATAATTTTGCAAAAAACCACAGGGCTCTTGGTACGGGAGGGCTAGGATGGCATTCCTATTTACAGAGCAAATCAATTGCTTTTGAATCACTTGAGGCAAAAATTAAAAATGTTCAAATCTGGAAGTTTATTGAAGAAAAAACAAAGCAAGCCTCACAGAGAATGGCATCTTTATATGGTGAACCAGCTATGCTTAAAGGATATGGCATGCGTAATTCAACACTTGTTGCAATTGCTCCCACTACGTCTTCGTCATTCATTTTAGGTCAGGTATCTCCAAGTATTGAGCCTTTAAATTCAAACTACTTTGTTAAGGATTTAGCTAAAGGTAAATTTACTTACAGAAACCCTTACCTTAAAGAAGTGTTACAAAAATACGAAAAAGATGATAATCAAACATGGAAATCAGTTCTAACACATGGAGGATCAGTTCAGCATCTTGATTTTTTAAGTGAGCATGAAAAAATGGTTTTCAAAACTTTTGGAGAAATTTCACAAAAAGAAATCGTTATTCAAGCTGCTGCTCGTCAAAAATATATTGATCAAAGCCAAAGCTTGAATTTGATGATACATCCGAACACTCCATTAAAAGATGTTAATGAATTGATGCTATTCGCATGGGAGCAAGGCATAAAGACCTTGTATTATCAACGAGGTACAAATCCTAGTCAGGAGTTAGCTAGAAATATTTTAAATTGTGTTAGTTGTGAATCTTAAAGGAAAAAATGAATACACCACAGTATGAATCGAAAGTAGTAAAAATATTAGACGCACAAGTTGAACAAGAGCTTGGAGATAAAGACAATCCAAAATTTGTTCAAACTCTCAAACTTTTACTTCAAGATGTTGAAACTTTCGTAGTGTTTCAAACTACATTGTCAGAAGAAGACTTGAGAAAAATTGTGCGTTCCTCTTCACCACTCACAAGCAAACAATTAATTGATATTTCTCTTTTACTTAGAGATAGACAGGATCCGTTAAGATTAATGGTTCCTGTTTCATCAACAGAAGTTACTGTCAACGATATTCTAAAAGATAGTCAACCAGCAAAAAGAAAAAGAAAAAGAAGAAACAGAAAAAAAGTATATCAAAACGCTAATTCAAATCGTAAAATTAATTGATGGATAATTACATTGAATTAGCATTACGAACAGATCCCTCTCCAGAGCAATACAAAATAATTGCGAAAAGATATGAACAGCCAAATATAATGCGCCTTGAACATGCATTAAAAGGGATTGTTACAGAAGCTGGTGAGCTAATGGATCAATTAAAAAAACACATTGTTTATGGTAAAGAACTTGATTTAGTTAACTTAGCTGAAGAATGTGGTGACGTATTTTGGTATTTGGCTTTGTGCGTTACATGCTTAGCTGAACTTATGGACAGAGATCCTGCTGAGCTAGAAAACTCAATCAAAGAAACAAACATTGCAAAGTTAAAAGCTAGATATCCTGAAAAATTTACAGAATCTAATGCAGTTATTAGAAATTTAGAAATAGAACGTGATATTTTGGATACAATCGAAGAAACTCAAAAAATGATTAGAAGAGGAGATGTTGGCAATGCCTAAAGAAATTCACTATACAGAATCTAAAGAACTTAAAAAATTGGCTGAAGATTTAAAAGCAAAATACATTAATGTTGTTGGCTATGTTGAAATAGACAAAATATTTTTTGCTTTTAAAGGGGGAGATGTTGATGCAAATTTTTCTTATGCAATTCAGGGATTAAAAAACGATTGGATAAAACATACTAAAAGCACGACAGAAGAACCTAAAGTATATTGCATCTCAATGTCTTATGACTTTTATCAAAAAACTCTTGGTTCTCAACAAGAATGGATTATGATTGAGTGTTTATATTCTTGCCACCCAACTATGGATGGTAAACTAAGAAGAAAAAATGTTCACGAGTTTAGTAGGTTTTTGAAAACTTTAGAAGACATTGGTGAAACTTTTTCATGGAGAGAAAATGGGCATTTACCTTCATTGCTAGGTGATGAAACAATTGTTTTTGCTTTGGAGGAAGATGACTCTATATAATAAATATCGCCCAAAATCTTTTAATAATTTAGTTCAAAGTAAATTCAATAAAGGTTTTGAAAAGAGTTCACTTAGTCACCATGCTTATATGTTTTTTGGTTCACCTGGTACTGGAAAAACATCAACAGCTAGATTGTGTATGGCTGAGTTTTTAAATAATGAACACAAACATTTAGCCATATCAGGCACTCATCCTGATTACATTGAGATAAACTGTGCCGTCAATAATGGAGTTGATGATATAAGAAATATTGTTACTGACAAAGTGAACACCATGCCGATACAAAGTGATGTTAAGTTTATTGTTTTTGATGAATGTCATATGCTAACAACACAATCCCAGAATGCTCTATTAAAAACAGTAGAGGAACCACCAAGCCATGTAAAGTTTTTCTTCTGTACTACAGAAGTTAATAAAGTATTACCAGCGATTAGATCACGATGTCAAATGACACCTTTTATTAAATTAAATGAAAAGTCTTTAATTAAAATTTTAGAAGACATTTGTAAAGGTGAAAACTTCACACACAATTCTGAATCACTGAAGTTGATTGCAACTTGTGCAGATGGCTCTGCAAGGTCTGCTATTAACCTTTTAGAACAATGTTCCTCTGTTTTAGAAAATCCAGATTCTGTAGCTCAAATTGTTGGGACATCTAGTGAGAAAAATTTCTTGAATTTAACAAAATTTATTTGTGAAAAAAATAAAAATCAAAGTTTAATTTTAATGGAAGAAATATTTAATAGCTCAATAGACCCAAATAGTTTAATGAATAAGTATGCTGATTTTATTGCAGATCAAATTCTTTTACGTGTTGAAAATGCAGCAAATTGTCAATTTGAAGGCAAAAAACTTTTAATCATAGCAGATTGTGTCACGGATATTTTGAAAGATTTTAAAATTTTGCAAAATATAAAACTTATTTCAAAAATAAACGTATTAAAAGCAATAGAAAAAATGTGATTTACAGATTTTATTTGTAAAATACATTTGATGGTTGAAACAGATCAAATTCTTCACGCTCTTGTCGTTAAAGCTAAAAATGGTGATCAAAGGTCATTTGATCAAATTTTAGAAATTCTCGACTCAGACATCAAAAAATTAGCCCATAAATATTACATCGTAGGAAGCGATGAAAATGATGTAATTCAAGAATGTCGAATTGGTGTTTGGAAAGCAGTGAAAGATTTTGATGATTCAATGGGGATGACTTTTAAAAACTTTAGTTTAAGTTTATGTTGTAAAAGGCATTTAATTACTGCAATGTCGCATGCCAATACTCAGAAATTTAAATTACAAAATGAAGCAGTAAGTTTGAGCGCGCCTGTGTCTCAAAACGAAGAAGATGGAGTTCAAACTTATGCTGACTACATACCTGATCATAATTCGGATTTACTTGAGAACTTTATTATTCAAGAAGAATTTGATACCAATCTAGAATTAATTTCAGACAAACTAACTAAACTTGAAATGTCTATTTTCACACAGTATGCGTTTAATTCTTCATACAAAGATATTGCTAAAGCACTTGATGTAAAACCAAAAACAGTAGATAATGCTCTTATGAGAATTCGTAAAAAATCCAATGAAACATATCAAGTTTATTTATCTACGCATTCGCAAATTAATGTCGGTATAACAACGTATATTAATTTACATGAAAGCGAAATTATACAAGAATTCATTGGAATTAGCACTTTCTCGGTGTTTTGATGCCTGTGAGAAAAAAACATCTGAGTCATTAACTCAGTTTTTATTTCAAGATGATAAATTAATTCTTTCAACAAAGGGCTCTTTCACATTTTATGAAGAATCAATTTCTTTTATTGAATGCTCTGAAAATATTTCTTTTAGTGTAAAAACTGCAACAATTTTGGAATTTGTCAAGCATGTATCTTCTGATTACATTTTATTAAATTTTGATAGCGAAAAACAATCCTGCCTGGTTTCAAGTTCTGATAAAAAAACTAAAATTGGTTTACAAGTTTCTGATGCTGTTTTTGAAAATAATGTAAGTTCAGATTATGTTGCAGAGTTTAAATTAGAAAATCCACACGAGTTTATTTCAAAGTTAAGCTTTGCATCAAAATTTTGTTCGAATAATTTCCAGGATCATCCACTTACTGCTATCCATTGTTATGCTGATGTTGATAATTTTGAAATAAAAGCAACTAATGGACCATCATTTTATAAATCAAGTTTAAAAATTGTAAATAAAAATTCAATTGAAGTTTTTATTCCTAAAAAATCTCCTGCAATTATTAAAAACATTTTTGGCGAAAACCCATTGAGTAAATGCTGTATTAACAATAAATGCCTATATATAGAATCAAATGATTGCAAGCTAACAATTTATATAGAAAAAGCTGAAAAAGATTCTTTTCCGAATCAGATTCTTGAATTCATCAGTAAGCCATCTGAGGCTTCTGTGAAAGTTTCAACTTATGAATTATCAAAAACTTTAAAATTTTTCAATGGTGTCTTTTTAGATTCTTCTGTTAACTTTAATGTTAAAAATGAAAGTTTGAATTTAGAATCTAAAGAAAATTCTCTGGCAGCAAAAGAAACAGTTACAGTAGAATCTTGCAATGGTGAAGCTTCTTCTGCTTATATTGCTAAAACTTTCATGGACTGTTTAGATTCCTTGCAAGCATCTTGGGTTAACTTAGATTTTATAAACATGAAAGAATCGTTCTTCATTTGTAAACTAACCCATGACAAAACAACAATACTATTATGCCCAACTACATTTTAGAAGGAGAATCATATTTTGTTTTATCAGAGCTTGAAAAAATAGTCTCCGATAAAAAAATTAACATTAACCCTGAAAAAGTTAATTCTTTTTCATTTTTAGATACTGTTGATTTTTATGTGTTTTTTGACCCAGATAAAGAAACAATTGAGAAAATTAATTTTGATAATTTTATATTGTGCTTTATGGATAAAAACTTAGATTTAAGGCTTGATTATGTAAAAAAAATTAAACAAAAATCCAATCATTTAACGTTTGATCCCATTCCTACTACAGATTTTATTAGTTTGAAAGCGATTTTCCCAAATATTAAAACAGAAAATCTCTTACCATCAAAGAAAGCAAACTTAAAATTTAAAGGCAGTAAGCAAAATTATGAATGGTATGACCTTTGCTTAATTAATGATCTTTATGATTTTGATCAACAAGTGTATGGTTTAATTTTTGATTCATACTTTGATATTTGGAAATTTACTGAAGAATTATGGTCAGGTGATGTAAATTGCTTGAAACAAATTAAATATATAAATGAAAATAATTTCGAAGATTATTTCAACCGCATTAGAGAAACGTCAAAAGATTACATTGAGGTAATTCAAACACAATCTAAAAATTTTTATGAACACAAATCTAAATTTGCCTCCACCTCAGTTAACAATCAGTTTAGATATGATAAAGTGAAAGAAAAACTGAATAAAATAAATTCAAGTTCTCACCATTTAATATTAAGTTTAACTGAAAATTGCTTAAAAAATGTAAGATTGGGTTCAAACCCGAAATTAGAACTAATAAAATTATTTTTTAAATTTAAGCAACATGTATCAAGATGATTATTTACATATAGACTCTTTAGTTGAAAAAGTTAAAGAGAAAAATACTGACGCACTTTGGGAATTATTTGAATTCTATAAACCAATAGTAAATGTTTGTGTAAACAAAGTTCACTCAAGATACAAAACAATAGAAAAAGATGATTTGTTTTCTGAATGCATATTTATTTTTAAAGACTTATGTGAAAAGTATGACAAAGATAAAAGTTATTTCTCATATTATCTTGATACTAGACTGCAACCCTATTTAATTTCAAAAGTAAAATCAAAATATGTTGATAAAATTAACTTAGTAACATTAAACGAAGCGGAGCATTATGAGCAAGAGGAATTTTCATATTTTTTTGAAGGCAATCCTGCATTAGATGAAGCACTTAATAGTTTACCTGAAAAAACTAAACATATAATTGATTTATTTTATTTCAAAAATCTAACACAATCTGAATGTGCAGTCATACTGAATATCTCCCAGCCAGCTTTTAATAAAAAATTACACAATGCTTTAGAAATTTTAAGAAAAAAATTAAAAAAAAGTTATAAATCCTCATAGACAAAATTATTATGTATTAAGGGTCATTATGAATTCTACAGATTTTGAAATTTTTTACAACTGGAATAACTTAAACCGAACAAACGACAAAATACAATTACGCACCATTCAATCTAGAATGGCGCCTTTACTTGAAAGAAAAGCTTTTACTTTACCTGAAATTGAAGAAATTTTAATTGCAGAGGGTTATAAAGAATCACTTGTAAAAGAGGCTATGCAGGCTAACAATAAAATCAGCGAAGCAGATCTTGAAATGAGTGTTGAAGCGGCAAATGGTGTGCCAAAGAAATATTCTGATATTTCGCACAAGTTTGAAAAAGTTTTGCAAGCACATGGTCCAACTAAATTTGTGAAACTTATGACTGAAGGCGAAAATCCTCTGCTTAAAATTTCTAAAAAAGAACGAGAAACTTTTCAAAAAATTGCAGATGTTGCTTACGAAAACCCAGTTCAACTAACAACCATGCATGCTTTTATTCAACCATCAATAATTTCTGAGCTTGCCGAAAATGTTTGTAGAGCAAGAAGAATTGCCCAAAAATGTAGCGTTGTAAAAACAGCAAAAGGCAATTTTACAATTACTCACAATGGAAAAAAAATAGAGGCATCAATCAAACCAGTGGAATCAACTTCAGAAAAATTTGCAAAATCTAACTATGGTGTTTTTGGTTTCCCCGACGAATATGTAATTTTAGCCTACGAACACAATTCTCCTTACGCTGAAATTAAAAAAGATTTAGGTCTTTAACTTTTATACAGGCTAAAATGAATTAGCCTGTATAAATCTATTATGCAACAAAACGAAAGTTACGAAATTTCTCCATTAATTGAAAACATCATCCTTGATGAAACTGTTGCTAATAATCCAATAGATGTAGAAAATCCAAATATTGTCTTATTCAGCTCATTAAAAGCAGACGCCAAACCAGTAAAGCCTTACAAGATAAATGTTTCTGGAATTGAATATCCACAGCTTTTTTCACCAAAATGTGCAATTTGTAATTCACCGCATAGAACTCTGTTAGAACATGCTTACATTGATTGTGGTAAGAAAGTAAATACTACAATTAAGTTTTTTGAAGAGCATTTTAACGCTAAATTAAATTGGACTCAAGTAAAGCAGCATGTCAAATATCATTGTGATTTCAACAAAATAGAAACCCCAGGATTATTAGATTACGAAGGAAGAGAGGAAGAACTATCAAAGTGGAGATATCGCGAATTTGAATTAGTCTTAACAGCATTAATGGTTGAGCTAAATGATGTAAGAGGAATAAATGCCAGAACTGCTGATGAAATAATTAAAAGATCATCAATGATTGAAAAAATTACAAGACAAATAATGTTAGTAAAAGAAAAAAGAGACGAAAGCTCGCACGATTTATCAAAGTTTAATGTATTTGAAGTTTTGCACGATTTATTTCATCTTATGGTTAGCGATGAGGATAAAAGAATCATAATGGAAAAAACAAGAGAATTAAGGCAATCAATTGAATAATGAATAACAAAAATAAAAACAAACAAAAAATTGAGCAAAGAGAGCAAATGATTCGAGATGCTGCAAAGCTCGAACAGTTTTTTGCAAATGTTTTTGGCGAGCCAATAGATGAAATTGAATATTCAAACAGGTATGAAGTTCCACCACCAGAGCCTAAAGACCAAACAAAATACAATAAAAATAATCTTGTTGATATAGAAACTTTCATTATACATCCTTACTTTTTAAATTTAAAGCCTTATCCTTGGCAAATTTTGGCATTAAAATTGTTTTATGCTGGTTCAGAAGGTAATACAAATGTTGAATTTAATGAAACAAAGAAAGAAGATGTAGCTGGATGTAAGAATTGTGTTTGGGAGTATGTAGTTGAAAATGAAAATAATTGTGCAAAAGCAATCGAACAAGAAGAAAATTATTTATCTATTCTTTCCCCAATAAACTCAAGATGTTTAAAATGCTCAAGATGCCCATTACAAACAAGAAAAATAAGATTAGAGCATGAAATAAAAGCCGCAAATGATAAAGACGGTGAGCAAATGTTGAGAGACATTTATGAAGAAGACACAGAAGATTTTTTTCAGTCAGAAATGGATTTAATTGATGAAATTCCTGATGAAGCTGTAAAAATGCAAATCAAAAAGAAATTACGCAATAAGTTTCAAGAATTAGTTCTAATAATTGGTCGTCGAGGCAGTAAATCATTTATGACTGTAGCAATTGCCCTTTACGAGCTGTACAGACTATTGTCAATGAAGCATCCACAAAAAAAATTAAGATTGCCTGATTTTGGTGAAATTTTCATACTCAATGTGGCTAAAAATGAAGACCAAGCAAAAGACTCAATCTTTACACCCATGAAAAATAGCGCTGTAGCCTCTCCATTTTTTCAAAAATATATTGGTGTGGATAATGCTTTGGAAATGAAATTTTTAACAGAAAGAGATATTGAAGAAAATATCAGAAGACAAGAAAGAGGACTAACACCTTTGGATGGAACAATCATTTTAAAATGTGGTTCTTCATCAGCTTCAGGATTGGTTGGTAAAACTTGTTGGTGCATTATTTTAGATGAGCTCGCTGCTATGGCAGGTGATAATCCAAATTCAGGTGTTGATAAAAAATTATATAATGATTTAAAACCATCGTTAACAACATTTGGAAAAGATGGAAAAATTATTTGCCTATCAAACCCTAAAGGTCCATTTGGACAACTTTACACACTTTATAATTCAAGACTTGAAGACAGCATGACTCTTATTTTGAAACTTCCAACATGGCAAATTAATGCAAATGTGGACAAACTTTGGCTTGAAGGTGAAAAAAGAAGAGATCCAGTTGAGTACAATATGCAATACGGAGCTGAATTTGGATCTAATTCTCAAGATCCATACTTAAGTCCAGAAGATGTTGCTTATGCTTTTGAAAATTCAACAAAGATTACTAGAACAGAGTTAAGAGAACCTGGCTTAATAGATTATTATTGTCATGTTGATCCTGCAAACAGATCAGATTATTATGCAATTGCAGTAGTTCACGCTGTATCAACTGGCGAATTAGATTTACAAGGTAGACCTATCAAAAAATTCTTTGTTGATCACATGCAATTCTGGGCTCCTCTAAAAATGAAACAACCAGTTCCTATAAGAGAAGTAGAAGAATATATTTTAGAATTGCATAATAAATTTAGATTCAAACAGATATCTTTTGATCAATGGGGTAGCCCTGAAACTATATCTAAACTGTCTGCACAAGGTTTACCTGTTGTGTTGAAAGTTTTCAATAAAGAATACAAAGATAAAATTTATCTGCATTTATTAGAAGCTTTTAGAGATAAAAGAATTGAATTTTACAAAATGTCTGCTGGAAAAGTTAAAGATGTTAAAGGAAATATAATTGATATAAACGAGATTGTTGAAGCCAAAGATCAGTTTACTTTTCTGCAAAAGAAGTGGCGAAATGGAAGACAAATCATTGAAGCTTTAACATCATATAAAGATGATCTTTGTGATGCTGTCGCTGCTGCTATTTATGAAAGCAATTCACAATCTTCAGTTGTCCAAACATTACCGCGATCAAGGGTTGCTTACACTGGTCGAATTTTTAGGTAAAATACAAATTAATTTAGAAATAATCTTTGATGAGTAAAAGGCTTGCAAATTTTGGAGGAGTAGGTGGTCAATATGCACCTTTTTCACCGGGAGGTTCACCTCAGTTTAGAGGAGGTCCATCTGGATATGCAGGTTATGGTATTAACAATTTTAGTGGAGATACATCTTTGGATGATTTAATGGGTCGCTACAGAAAACCAGAAATTTTAGGTGATTATGAAAGACCTTTAGAAACTTTGCTAGAAACATTTCATAAAAGTTTAGAATCTGATATACCTTCATACTTACTATCTCCAGAAGAAAGAAAAGAACTAAGCGTTAAACAAAAAATCAGAAACAAAGAACAATATATAAAAGATCTTTCAAAAAAAAATGTTGAAAACAAAACTGAAATAATTCACAAAAAATTAAATACAGTAGAAGATTTGCTTGAAAACTTTAGAAAAAACACAAATATAGATTTTTCTAAACATGCGTCAGTGGTTTATCCTGATGATGCGCCAATGGAAATAAGATTGAACAATGAAAAAAATGGTCCTGATTCTTTTAGAAGAGAGAGAACATCTTTACCAACATCCAGCGAACAGCTAACACCTTGGGAGGAATACAAAAATGATCCCTACGCTTATGCTCAATATTCTGAGGCATTTACTGGAATAGCTCCACAATACGAATTAGGTATGGGGGTTGATAAGTACATTAAGGATTTAAATAATCCAACATTCCCCGATAACCATAACATGCAAAATTCCACGCTTTTAATTAATACACCAGAAGAATCACAAACTTTTCATGATTACAAAGGTTCATTAAATCCATTGCCCTCTCAAATTACAAATGATGCAAAAAAGAACAATCAACCTCTGGAAATAAAATTAAGAAAACTCAAAAAATCACCCAAAGGAATTGATAGATTGGATCCAGATATGTTTTATGGTATAGATTGGGACGCATGGTTAAAAGGACGATTTCCAGAAAGAGGATATGTTAGTTCTACTCCTTGGGGTAATGATACATTAGGTACAAATTCTACAATTGAAAACCCTGATACGACAAATAGCCCATATAATGGCATAGGAATTCTTTAATGAAAGAGGTTTTAAAAGCAATTGATCTATTGGAGCGTAATGGTAACTTTAAAATGGCAGATAAGTTTCAAAATGAAATGATTAAATTAGCTGCTTTTCCATATAACTTAACAAGTTTGGATGAATTACCACTTTCTGCAAGATTTTATACCTGGAAAAGAAATGAAAAAGATTTTCAAGAATTTGATAGAAAATTTTATGAAGAATTAAAGTGGAGAATACCAGATTACAGAAATTTAAATACTGATGATGACGAAAAATTAAATTTAGAGGGCGCAATGCATGGGGAGGATCCTGTTCCTGGTCCAGCTTATGTAGACCCAGGTAATCTTGCCTCTTCTCCCTCAATGAATGGTAGTTTAGATTACTTTACTTGGGATGAAGCTCATGATTCTAATCAGGGTCCAAATTATTGGAAAAATTTGTTACCAAGAAGGTAAAATATCAACTAAAAAGAAAATAATACTATGCCTCAGCCAATCATACCAATACATCAACAAGAATCATTATCAATCACTTTTGGTGACTCATTACAGCCAGAATTTCAGCTTTCTGAGCTTCAATCAATTTTGTTGAAATCTACTGCATCTGTTAACAAGAATAAAAAATATTCAATTAATACAATTGAAGCTCTTAAAGATATTGACAAAAACACAGATTTTGTTGTCAGTGCTATTCACGACACGAATGAAAGATATTGCTCAATACCAAATTCAATAGATTCTGAAACAATTTTAGCTCTTCGAGCCGAAGGTTTAATTTCTGGCAATGGTAGGTCTGTTAAAATAACTGATAGAGGTAGAACAGCTTTGCGCGATTCGTATTTATCTACAAAAAATGCTTTGAATGAAAATCGTGCTTCGGAAAAATTTGACTTCCACACATTTTCAAGATTGGCAAGTAAAAAAGGAGAATAATGTTAAACTTTATAGTTAATGACAGAAATAAACTTGCGCAACTTATTAAGCAAGCTCAAAAAGAAACTAATTCATTGAAACCTTCACAAGTTTTTGAAATGTTTATAAAAATTGCTCAAAATGAGAAGTATGATGATTTTAGCAATCTAGATTATGATTTAAATGAAATGTTTAAAAATGATAATTTCAGTGAATCAGAAAGACGAAATATTTTGGATGAAATGTATCTAAACCAAACAGATAAAGTAAAACAAATACAAAAATACCTTAAAAAAATAAATGAAAATTTTGCATTAATTTATACTTACGCAAAAAGCAAAATTCAACCAAATTCAAAATACGCAGAAAGCCTTGAGGATGGATTATCAAATATGTTTTTGTATGAAAAGAATGACAAAAAAAATCTTAGAAATATTTATAGATACATTTTGCAACCTCTTTTCAGTGGCGAAGGAGCAAATGTTAAAAAAGCTATAAATTCAATTTGGGGTAGCATTATGCAAGAAGCTCAAAACGTTACAATTCCATCAAACGTTGATAAAGATGAATTTATTAGTAGTAGAACAGAATCAGATAAAATTCAAGAACAAAAAAATAAACAAACATATGAAATTTCAGGTGATATTGAAGATAAAATCAACGCAGTTTCAAATATATTTAATAAATTCACTTCTAACCCAGAAAACTTTTTGATGAGCTATTACATAAACCCACAATTGCCTAAGGGAATGGAAGAAGAAGGTTTAGAATCATTAATGCAAAAACATTTGAGGCTAAAATCGGCAATTGAAAATGCTAATTCAGATGAAGAATCTTTGCAAGCTCAAGCAGATTATGATGAATTTTATAAATACATAACTGATGAATTTATTCCAAAAAGAATGGGACCAACAAGATACACTCCTGGAAATATAACATCTGAGTTTACTAAATTGGACTTAGAAAAAGAAGTAAATGAATATTTAGAAAAAATAAATATTGAGAATCTTGTGGAGGACATTTTGCAATCAAATTTTTACACTTTACCTAAGTGGGCAAGAGAATATGCAACGGCAGATGAACAAAAGAAATATTTGATAAAAGAAATCATGATATCGCTCATTAAATCTGAAGCAATTCTTGGGTTTAAACGAAAAATGAATGTGGCTTTAACACGATCCTATGGAAAATTCGTTGGGACAGGAAAAAGTCAAAAACTGGCGCAAATAAATATTTTAATTCATTCATTGCAAGTGTCTATCAAAAAAATTATTCAAGATCCTGAAGAACAACAAGAATTATTAGAAAGAGCCTTAAATATTATTTTCAAAAAGACAACAATTTCTGAAGAAGACTTGAAAAAAGATTTAAGATATACTCTTTTTCAACATGTCACGCCAATGATTATTTCAGGTTTAAGAACTAGAGCTGAAAAAAAATACAATAAAAGTTTTCAAGACTTAAACAATCAAGAAAAAGAACAAGTAGTTGAAGAAATTCTATCAACAGTATATCCAGTCTTCCCGTATACAGATACAACTCCAGCTAAATACATCAGCAAAAATTTTGACGAACTTGAAGATTCTAATATTCCTAAAGAACAATTGAGAAAATTATTTGGAGTAGAAAATGACGAAAAAAATATTGCTGAAAGTAGTATTCTTAATACATTGATCAAAAAATATGCTTTTAAAAATTAGATTTACGGCTAATACGCCTGATACTCTTGCCAAAGGCTTGATGCATTCTGCTCCTTTGGATAAAAATGAATGTGCTTTTTTTGTTTTTAATTATTTAGATGATCATAGTTTTTGGAATAAAAATGTTGGATATCCAATAAGTTTGTTTTTTTTAGATGAAAATTTTGAAATAAAAAACATAGGTAAATTGGAGGCTAACCAAGAGAAACCTTGTAGATCTGAATACCCTTTAACGAAATATGTAATTGAAGGACATTCAGATCTACCTGTAGAATTTGATATAAGGGTAGGAGATTTTTGTTTACCTGATAATAATATAATAAAGGTATTAAAGGTAAAAAGAAATTCTTAAAGAATACTTTAAATATCGGAGTAAAAAATGGCAGATAGAGTTTTTCCAAATAATTTAAGCGTGAATATGGGTTCGAAAATTACATTTTCTGGAATTGACTGGGATGTTGTTGAAAATAACATCCAAAATCAAAAATTCGCAAACAATCAATCAAATGAAATACAAGCTTTGTTAAAATTAGCAACTGTAAACCCTGAAATTGAAGAAATTTTCAATGAAGCTTTTAATAATCATCCTGATATTAAAAATCTAGATCCAGAAACAAAAGAAAAATTAAGAGTCGAATTGAAAGAAAAAATTGACCCTAATATGACTGTAGATACACTTTATAATGAAATAAGCAAACTTCCCGACATGAAAGATCAAGATAAAAATCAAAATGAAAATGTATCAGTTTCTAATTCAAATGGAAAAATGGAAAAACTTTCAATCATGAAATCATATTTGAATCCAGATTCTGAACTATATAACTTTGAATTTTATCCAAATAACTCATGGGTCAAAGAACTAATAATAAAATTGGCTGATGGCAAAGTTTACCTAAAGGCTGCAGTAAAAGAAGGATTGAAAGATTATGTATATACAATTGATAGATCAAATTCAGAATTGTATCAAGAGTTTTTAGAAAATCTTTATGAATTGAAGAAATCTGATGGTGAGTCAGGAGTTGGAAGATTTATAACCAAAGCCAGAAAAGACAATGTTTTGAAAGATTTTGTTGAAGATGAACCAGAAATGACAGATGAATCTGAAACAAATGAAAAAGACAATGAAACTCTTGAAGATCCTGCAAACCGAAACGAGTTTGCGTTGACCAATAATAATACCATGAAAAAAATAGCATTTACACATCCAAATCAAATAAGCGCCGAAGCAATTGAAGCTGCAAAAGCTGCTGGCGACACAAAACTCGTCAATACAATCTTAGCAGCCAGAAAAGCTAATCGACAAAGAATTGCTTCAGCCATTGAAAAACAATCTGAAATTTCCTCAAGAGTTGCTAGAAGAGAAAAAATTCTTAGAATGGCTGAAGAGAATTTGTTTACAGATGAAGAAATGTTAGATGATAATTTGGACCCAATGGACCCAAAGAATAAGAAAAAGGTTCCTGGAGATTTATCTCTTGACGCAACATTAGCTTTCAAATCACCTGAAAAATTTTCTACAGCACAACGAAATGCTTTTAAGAAAATCGCTAAATCTCTTGGAATGCCAGAAGAATATATAAATGCAATGTGCAAGCCTGTAATTTCTCCTGAGGTCCAAAAGCTTAGTGAAGAAATTAAACAAGTATATTCTTCTAATGTTTCCAATAATGTGAAAAATTCTTTAATTAAGACAATGATTAAAGAAGCTAAACTTTCAACAGAATCAAAAAATGAATTCATTCGTTATTGGAATGAAACTTTAGATTATCAAGACAAGCAATTTTACAAAGATGTTGCTGCAGATTATGTAAACGGAAAGAAGGTGAACTAAATAATGTCTATTTTTCGAAAAGCTTATGAATTAGATTCTTTACCTGCATCAGTTTCAGATGCATTATTTGAAAATAATCATATTACTATTGAAGATGAATTTGAACACTTGATTAGAGAAGCTTCTAGTGCTCAAAATAAAGCAGTGTATGATAGTCGGCTTAAAAACTTCAAAGAAGGTCAAGCGTCTGTCAAAGATTTTGAAAAACCTCAACCTGCAAGATATGCTGAAGTAGAAGGTGGAATTAGAAGAGCCGGATACGGTCAAAGGTTCAACAATGAACATTCTGAGCTATTTGGTCAAGAAAAAATTAGATCTTTAAGTTTTGATAACAATAAATATGCTGAAAACTTATTGAATAATGGTTTTTCAATATGGGAACCTGAATTTGATGAACTTGAAAATGCATTTAATGAATCTCAAGAGCAACAAAATGCCATTTTTGACAGAAGAACAGCTGCTGAAAAGAAAGCTGTAGTGCATAAAAATTGGGAAGCTGAACAATCAAGCAAAATTAGAAAAACAAATATTTTACCATACAGAGGTTTAGGTATTAGCAGGCTCGCTAATGAAACTCCTATTCATCATGGTGATTTTAATTCAGTTAATGATTTTTATGCTGAAGCACATGATTCAATTAGAGAAATGAGTCGTGCTGCAAACTCAGAAAGAAAAACTTCTATTACAAGAAAAGGTATTGATCCTAATGAAAGAAGAGATCAGTGGGAAAATAAAGAGGCTATTGCAGCTAGGACAATGAAATCTCTTGAATCATCTTCTTTACTTGTGAAATTTGCTGAAGGGTTAGAAATTGAATGAAGAAACTTGCTCAAGCTGGTGGAATTACTTTGGATCAAGCAATTAAAGAGCTTGAATCAATTAAGAATTCCAAAAACAAAGATGCAAAATTTCAACAAATAGAAAATTTAAGAAGCCAAGTTCAAACCCCTTTAATTTCTGAAAAATTAGGTGAAATTATTGGCAGTATAGAGGCAAATAGTGATATTGTCACCAAGGATCCTATCAGTGGTAAACCCTACCCTAATTCTGAAACAAAAATAAACGAATTAATTAAACATTTACAGCAAATGAAACAAGCAGGAGAACAACAAAAAATGAGCAGTAATAGTTTCAACTTCAATAAATACTCTCAAGAGAAAAAGCAAGATAAAAAGAAATCTCGTGGAAATCCTTTTAGAGTATTGATGGGAAAAATAGGTAAGCTTCTCGATCATGGTCTTGAGAAAAAAGAAATTGTAAGATATCTCAAGAAAGAAAACATTTGGGACGAAAAAACTATTGACAAGGCTGTTGGCATTGTAAAAGAATATAACAAGAAAAAACATAGAAAAAAGAACAAAGAAGTGGAAGCATCTACTCTTCCAAACACTGCAGAAGAGTGGGGAAGAATCAAACCAGATTATTCTAAAAGATCAAATGCTGAATTAATTACTTCAATTTGCTGGTTAAATTCACTTGCAAAAATAGATCCTAAAAAAACTTCTTTTGCTAAAGAGGTTGCAGATCGTTCTGGCGTGAAAACTATGATAAGAGAGATTAAATCAGAGCTGCTTGAAAGAGGAATGTCTCAATCTGAACTTAATCTAATCTTAAAGTGAAAATATGAAAAAATTAGCTGGAACTGATGTTATTGTATTAATGAAGTCTGCAATTAAAGATAATGCAGTACTAAAAGAAGCTCAATCATTAAAAAAAGATGATTTTGAAAATGATGATTTGCTTGTTAATATGTTTTTTAAATCTTTTCCTAATGGATTTTCTTCTTCAAATTTTAATTCTGTAAAAGTTGCTTCAGCGGTAAATGCATTAACGAATATCAAAAAAGAAATTGTTAATCAAGGCTTACGTAAAGCACACAATCTGATACAAAACATCAATAACTCAAATAATGAGGCAGTTCTTTTGGAAAATACAGTAAGTGAATTTAAAAAAGAATCAAGTATTGATTTACAATTCAAAGCTGCAAAATTATTAAATTTTTTATCCGAATATATTGATGGTGAAAAAAACAAAATTGCAACAGCAAATGTTGTTACTAAAATAAATCAAGGCAAAATTGATGACGCTGCTGAAGATATTAGATCAATATTTGCTTCAAAAAACCAAACAGATAATGTAAGAACAGCGTTCGTGACTATTAAACAACAAGTAGGTGAGGGATATCAAATGTGCCCTAAAGCAATTTACCAAAGTGGCTATCCAATTCCTATGGAAATCTCTAATTGTAGAAACTATTGCATTGATGCTCGTTTGCACCCAGATGGAACGGTTGGCTGTAATTATGTAAAGTGGTTAAATGAAAACTTAATAACTCAAGAACAAGCTTTAAATTTATTTGATAAAATGGATTATGATAAAGATGAAATTGAGTTCATGAATTTAGATAAAGGTGTTAGAACTAATTTTCCTATGTCAGATCAAGATTCACAAGACATGCGAATTTTAAGAGATGAAAAGTTAACAAAAAATGTAACTTCAAAACCTTGGGAACAGCAATTAGAAGAAAAACATCAAAAAACTGAAAAAAGAGAAGATGTAAAATTTAAAAACAGCATTGTTGCTTCAGATTCTGCTATTGAAAAAATTCTTTCTGAAATGAGAGATGTTTTTGATGAAGATGATCTAGATACTCTTGAAGAACAAATTAGAGCGGCAACAGGAGACTAAAAATGTCCTGGTATCGATTTGCCAAAGATTATATTGATTTGTACACGGAGCAAATTCAAAACAAGGACAAAGCATTGTTTACAAATTCGCCCGATATTCCCAAGCCTGTAAAAAAAGATAATTTAAACTTAGAATCAGCTTTAGAAACAGAAAGAGAAAATATTGTTAAAAACCCTTCATTGATGAACGAAGTAAGGCAACCTGTTAGAACAAAATCAACAGGTCAAGGTGCTCCATATTTATTAGAATCTAAAAAAGATTTGCCACTAAATCAAGATGATAATTACACAAGAATGTCAGATTGGAATACAAACTAGGTTAATTTAAAGAAATTTCATAAAAATTAATGTACAAAAAACAAAGGAGTGAAATTTGTCTAACAATATCAATTCAATGCCAACATTGGCGTCAGTACTCACAGAAGCTACAAGAAAAATAGTAGGAAAAACAGAAGCTAGAAATGGAAACAATAGGCAATCTGGAAGAAACTGGGCAGAATTAAGAACAGCAAAAGGTTTTGGTGCTACAGGTGGCAGATATGCTCAAATGTCAACAGGTGGAGGTTTAAATAACACCACTACACAGCCAAACTTTTATAGCCCATTTCTTACTCCATCGTCATTCCAAATTCCAAACACAAGAAAAGAAATCTATCTTTGGGCAAATTGGTGGCGTAATAATGAGCCAAAAGTTGCAGCTGGTATAGATTTTTACACAAACTTCCCTTTTAATGGCTGGAAACTTGAATGTAAATCTGGAGTGGTAAAAGATTATTTTGAGAAATTAATTGAAAAATTAAATTTCCAAAAATTCTTACCTTTGATTTCAGGTAACTACTATTTGTATGGAGATGCATTTGTTTTAACTGAAATTGATTGTCCTCATTGCTTTGGATCAATGTTTGATCAAAAAACAGGTCAAAAATGTGAACATAAAGGTGCAAGCTGGAAATCAATGACTTTATTAAATCCAGATTCAGTGATGATTACTCCTGGTTTTATTTCAACTGAGCCTCTTTATGCTTACTTGCCTAATGATAGAGAAATCAAAATTGTAATGGAAGGAAATCCTAGAAAACTTTTTGAGCAAATTCCAGATGGGATTAAGGCTAAAATTAGATCAAAACAACCAATTCCTTTAGATCCAATATGTATACACCATTTTAAACACGGTTCTGATTATTGGGCAGATTATGGAACATCACTTGTTAAACCTCTTTTTGTTACTCTAGCTTATAAAGATAAATTAAGACAGGCACAATGGCTCATTGCTGAAAGACACATCATTCCTACTAAAATTGTAATGGTGGGTGATGATAATCGACCAGCTTCTCAGGCAGACCTTGATTCTGTGCAAGAACAACTTGCAGCAGTGGCAAATGACCCCAATTTAACTTTAGTAGTTCCTCATGCATTTAAATATGAATTTGTTGGCGCTGGATCTCAAGTTTTAAATGTATCCTCGGAATTTGATTTATTAGATGGAGAAATCCTGGACGGTCTAATGTTGAATAAAGGATTGCTTAACGGGGAAGGTCCAAACTATGGTAGTGCTCAGGTTGGCTTGTTGGCAATGAATGAAAGATTAGAAAGCTGGCGAAGAGAAATGCAACATTTTATTGAACAAAAAATATTTAAACCATGCGCTGAGTGGAATGGTTTTTATGCTACTGGTGATGGGGGTCAAGAAGAAATAATTTATCCAAAGATTATTTTTGATCCTTTAAGATTAAAAGATAACACTGGTACGCTTCAAATGCTTGTTACAGCACAGCAAAATGGTACTATTTCTGCAGAAACTTTAGTTGAAGAATTTGGATTAAATTGGGATCAAGAAGTAGAAAGATTAAGATTTGAACAAGGAATGAATTTTGTTAATGCTCCTGAAGTTATGGACACAGACATGAACATAGGATTTGGCGGAGTGAGTGGTCAAGGATTTGGTGGAGGTGCACTTAACCAACCTTTAACACCAGGGGCTGAAGGAGGAGAGATGGGTGCTATGCCAGGTGCAGAACCAGTTGGTGGTGATCTTGGCATGGGTACAGTGCCAGAAGCTCCTGCATCACCAGCGCCAGCACCTGGTGCTCCTGCCACTGCTGAAACTATTTATCGCCAATACAAGTTTGCATCTAATTTAATGAATGAAATTTCTTTTAACAGAACAGCAATGTCAAAATTAGATGAAACTAATTACATCAGTGAAATTGATAGAGAGTTAAATGAAAAATTTGCTGTAACAGGTAGGGCTTATGTTGGAGAAATACCAGAAAATTTAGAAATGGTAAAGCCTTGGAATTGTCAAGGAATAGGAATACCTGAGAATTTTCAAGCAATGAAATTAGTAAGAGAAGCTAAAGTGAAAAATAAAGTTAACGTTCATGGCTACACTTCTTTAGAGAAAAAATTATATAAGATTGTTATGGGGATGCAGCCACCATTAGCTTTCTATGCACAATATGAAGCTGGTCCTGGAAAAGATTATATTTTAGACGGAGCTTTTCCTCAAATAAAATTAGCTGTTGAAGCAGACGGAGAAATTTGGCACAACAACCCTAATAAAATAAAATCCGATAAAACAAGGGACACAAACTTATCCAGACAAGGTTGGACAGTGTTGAGATTTACAGATAAAGAAATTGAAAAACAGCCAAAAGATGTAGCAATGGTTATTAAGCAAGCAATGCAACAACTAATTGGCGGTCTTTCAAATGGTACAACTAATCAGATAATTTAATTTCTGTCTGAAGAAATAAATTCTGATAAAGCTTTTTTAAGTCGCTGAAAAAGCGATGGTCTTGGAGCAACCAGTTTTGTTTCGCTGTCTTGAGGCATAGGAGGAACGGAAACAATAATATCCATAGTTTCTTCAACTATATTCAGATTGTGTTCCTGAATGTAATCCAACGCCTCTTGCTTAGTTTTAAAAACTCGCAAGGCTCTTTTGCCACCGTCTTTAATGATGGAATATTTGCCATCATTCTCCTTTAATCGCACAGAATTATTCATTAATTATTTATACGTAGAGGGTGAGGAAAAGTTTCAAAGAAATATAATCTAGGCATGATAAAACGAGGCATAAGCGGCGGAATGATTTCTATCAGTTCTTTAATAGATAAAAAAGATAGATCAGCCCTAACTAATAATTCAATGATTAAAACTTCTTCTTCGATAAGAGAAGCAGCAAAAATTGGTTTGCAATCTCTATATGCAAATGCTGATGAAGTTTTAGAAAAGTATAAAGATTTTGACATAATCAAAGAAATGAAAAAGAGAAACGGCGCTAACCTTTTATGGGTTAGAGCTAGATCAATTGATGCTGATGTGTGCAACACAAATGGTGACTATTTTAGCGAAGAAGAACTGACTAAAGATGTAGATTATCAAGGCAAAAAAATGCCTGCTTATAAAACTTTTGAAGGTGTACCCATTTACACAAACCACAAAAATGACAATATTGAAGAAGCTAAAGGTATGGTCGTTTATGCAGAGTGGGATGATGATGAGAAGTGTGTCTATTGTGTTTTCTTCATTGATGAAGACGCTTATCCAGATATAGCCAGGGGAGTAAGGCAAGGATATATTCATGATGTCAGTATGGGATGCTCTGTGGACGAAGGTGTTTGTTCAATTTGTGGTAACAAAGCCACAACTGAAAGAGATTATTGTGATTGTCTTAAAAAATATAAAGGCAAAATGCACCCTTCTGGTAAAAAAGCTTTTGAATATAACTATGGCATAAAATTTATTGAGCTTTCATGTGTAGGAGACGGTGCTTTCGAATCGTGTGAAATTATTGAGTTGTATGATCAGGATGAAATTTTACAAAAAGCAGAAACAGCAATTAAAACTGCGCAATCTTTAAATTCTTCAATTTCTTTAGCTGCATCTATGAATGAAGGCATTTATCAACAAAGAGAAGTAGAGCATGCACTAAGACAATTACAAAATCTCAATAGAAGCATAATTAAAATTGCACAAACCGCAGGAACTCTTGTTGGAGGACAACTAATGGGTGGTACAGGAGCACAAAATGCAACTGTAGTAAAGGTTCTTCAAGGTCTTGGCATTGATCCTTCAAGCAGTCTAAATATTTTAGATTTAGTTAATCTTGCACTAAATTTTCTTGAAGTTGCAGTGTTGAATTTATTTTCAAGAAAAGATAATATTGACTTAGGTCATGTTGCAAAACTTACTAAAGCAATGGGGGAACTTCAAAATACTCTTCAAGATATGATTGATGATGGGATTGAGACAGCTGGTCAAAAAAACGCTCAGCCTATGGTTCCTGCACAACCCCAGATTCCTGCTCAACCTGCTCAACCTTCTCAACCAGGGCAACCTGAGCAAGCTCCCAACGCCGCCCCACAATTACAGACTCAAACTGCAGAATTTGAGCAACCTTCTGTTGGAAAATTAATTGCACCATTTTCTCAACAACAATATGTTATGCCAATTGGTGGTGGAGTAAGCGCTAGTTCAAATAATGTGAGATTGGTATGGGCTTCTTCTAATAACACTGCTGATGAAATAATTGAAACTAAACATTCTAAACTGAATAAGTTAGGGAAATTAGCTATTGCTATAAACAATTTAAGGGAAGCCTGTGGAATTCCCGAAAAAAATAATGAGGTGACATTTAATGTTCCTCAGAATGATAAATTAACAGCTTCTACTGGAGACAAAAAAATTATGGATCATTTCAAGAAAATTGCTCAGGATTTGAAAAAACAAAATACAGCGACACTCGCAGTTGACATTAAAGTAGATGACAACACTGGTAACAGAGTTGTTTTATCTACAGAGAAAGGTATCAAAGGCTATCACAATGGTCATTTGACAAATTGGACACCTAATTTGACAGATGTACAGTTTGCACAATTAGAAAACGGTGATGGATATAGAGTTGCTGCTGATCTTTTGAAAGATTTTTCAAGCACAGTTAGAACAGCACAAAAAAATAATGAAATTGACACTTTAATTATAATGGATGAACATATTTCTAATGGAAGAACTGAGCAGCATGTTTCCATTTTTAAAGATTTGAAAAATGATCACGTTAAAAATGACAACAACACTTATCAAGCAAAACTTGATGAACGAAGACATAACACAGTTGAAGACAATGTTATGGAAAAGCTTCTAGGTGGTCAGCAAACAGGAAAACTTGTAAGAATTGTAACAGAACTTTCAAATCAAGCTCAAAAAGGTTTAGGACATGAACCTTTAGAAGATATGCTTCATCCAAATTTTGGTCATTCTACTGTACCAGGTAAAGAAATTATGTGCAATGTTATGGATGGTGTTGTCAGAACATGTTTGGCAACAAAAGAATCTCCAGAAAAAGTTCTTGAATTTTTAACTAAATCAGCATCTGACAAAAACTTTGGAAAAATTTTAAAACTTGCTCGTCTTGGGAAAGAAGCTAGAGAATATGAAAGCATAATGAATAAATTTGCACAAATGGATACTCAGCTAGAAGATGGCATGAAAGATGCAGCTTTAACTGGACAAGCTCCAGATATGATTGGTGAAGAAATGCAACCACCTATGGAGCAAGCAGCTATTGAAGATGTTGCTGATACTGCTACAGAAGAAACAACTGAAGGAGAAATTATTTCAGCCTTAACAGTTATTAAAGAAAATTTTGAAACAGCAGTTGAAAAATTAACAGAACTTCTTGAAAAAGTAGCTCCAGAGCCAGAAGGAAAAGAAGATGAAATGAAAGGTGCTCTAGAAGATGATGAAATGATTGACAATAATGCCATGAAAGGTGCTGTTACAGGTCTTTCTCTTGCAGGAGAGGATATGGGTGCTCAACCCGATGAAATGATTAATTCTGTTAATTCTATGCCAGCTGATAATCTTGCGGCAGGAATTAACGATGCCAGATTACCATCGAAAGCTGTGGCAAGAGCGAAATCAAGATTGACAAAAGTGGCATCCAAAAATAATATTGAATCAAATATTATTGGTTGGCTGGCAGATGTTGCAATTCAAAACAACATTCCTACAGAAAAAATTGCCCTAGCAGCTAAACTTTTCTGTTCTTACAAAGAAGCAGCTAGAGGTGTATTGAACAAATCTATAAGAACTTCTGAAATTAAAGTTGTTGATGAAACTACTCACTCAACCACAATCTATGCAACTCTGAAAGATATTGGTGCAAATGTTAAAGATGCTGCGTTTAATGATAAATTTAGAGAATTTGCAGTTGATTTGTTGTCAAATTCTGGTTATTCAGTTGATCCTAATACTTTTGCTTTAACAGACATTTGTGTTAATGAGGATGGCACTGTTTGCGGGAAAGTAAGCACAAGAGCAACAAAAACTTTCAACCCAGAAATGCTATCAGAAGAAATTATAACTGATGAATATGTTGATCCAGACAGATCAATGATGTCAAATAGACCAGAGCTAGGTTTAGGTGACATGGACATGGAAACAAGTGGTGTGGGAGAAATTCTACAACCAGCAATGATGGTAATGTCTGAATCTTATAAATCCGCAAATAGAATTGCGCGACTCCAAAATGTTGTTAAAATCGCACAAGGATTAGGCTTACCAGGAGCTCCCGGCGCTACTCCTGGAGGTGCACCTGCTGCTCCAGCAACTCCTCAAATGGACTCATTAGGCGGAATGGCAGGAGGGTCTGCAGACATGGGTGTCGGTTCGCTTACAGGTGGTAGCCCAGATGCGGGATTAGGTATGGACAATATAAATGAATCCCCAGAACCAGGAAATAAAGCTCCTTGGGGCACAATCTGTCCTCAATGTGGCTCAAAAGATATTGACATAGCCAATGGTACTGGCAACTGCAATTCGTGCCAAGCACAATTAACATATAAATTTATTGTAGAAGTAGCACCTCCTGATGAAAAAGAGTCAGGCGGCATGGACATGAGTGAGCTTCCTGAAGAGCCAATGGCTCCAGAGGGTGGAATTGGTAGTGCAGAAGCTGGAATGGCAGCTGTACCTCCTGCTCCGGCAACTCCAGGTGCACCAGCTGCTCCCGCTACTCCTGCACTTGCTTCAAATCAAAGAATTATGACAAGAATAGCCTATAAAACTTCTGCAGATGTTTACGCAAATGCCTTATCAGATGGTTTTGTTAAAGAAGCTGCATCTAAACTTCCAGTGGGTATGATTTGCCCAGCTTGTGGTTCAAGAACAGCATCCAAGAGACAAAAACAAACATATTGCTACAACTGCGGAACTGTAGCTGTAGCAGAAGTTAAAAAAGTTGAAAATGAACCAGGAATGCTCGAAGCAAGCATTACTTGGATGCAATAAAAAGGAGAATTGATAAAGTTAATAGAAAGATTAAATATCGACTATAAAACAATAGGACAATAAAAATGATAAACGGTCAAAGCGAACAATTAAATCAAATAAAAAGGGCAATGAAAATACACGAAATCGTTTCATCTGACAAAGATGAATTAACTGCGTGTAAATCTGATCTCATGAGAAAAGTAGCAATGGATAAAGAAGAAGCTGAAGAAGTGGCAACATCAATCAGAGATATGTTTCTTCCAAAATTACTTAAATCAGAGGGTTTGGATGAAGATGATATGCCTGAAGATTTTATTGGTAAAATGACCGATGACGACGATAACTTCGACGAAGAATACAAAGATGAAGATCGTGATGAGTTGGAAGAAGAAGATGAAGAAATTGATTTTTCAGATGACGATGAAGATTACGAAGATGACGCTCAAGATGACGATGACGAAGTAGGTGAAGATGAAATCGCTACGATCCACATCACAGTCCCTGCAGACAAAATTAGAGATGTAGAAAAAGCTCTCGAAAGCGTTCTGGGTGACACTGATGCACAATCTAAGGATCATGCAATGGGTCACAACAAAGAAAACCCTCAAGGAGAAAAAAACATGAATAACAAAGAAGCTCGAAAGGCACTTAGAAAAACTATTCTGGCATCTATCGCTGAAGAAGATGTAGATCACGTTAAAAAGGCTGAAGGATTTGATCACGATAAAAGTGAACAATACACTGAAGAAACTTTTTATGATACTACAAGTTTCGGCGGATCTAAAGATTCAGATATCGACACTCTAAATTATGCAGACATTGAAATTCCTAATTTTACTACATTAGTAGATGGTTTAAAACCAGACTTAGGACTCAAAGAATCATTGAAAACATTCAAATTTGATGGCACCCCAACAGATGCCGCAGATTTTGAATTAGATTTCAATCCGTTTGAAATTCCATCACAAGGAAATCAAGAACTTTACGAAGGTAAAGGTCCAAAAATTCCTTCAGAAATGAAAATTCCAATGAAGAAAACAGTTAATGCTTCTCAGCTTGGAGAATTTGATGCAGATGCCGCTGAGGAAGCGCTTGCATTTGCTCTTCGACAAGCAGGTGTAGAAGATGAAGATCTTGGCAAACTTACCTATGCTGAAGGCTTGGATTTATTCAAGGCAATTAAAACAGCAAGTGAAGATAGAGAGCATTATACACAAACAGGTGTTATGAATACTGAAAATGGATTCGTTCAAAACACTAATATTACTGATCCAGATAAGAAAACCACAAGCAAAAAAGAAACTATGGTGACAACTGAAGATCAATTGGAAGAAGAGCACCACGCAAAACATGCGTCAACAGATGATCAATACGTAGCTATGCTAAGGAAATTGATGAAAGGTGCATCATACGCTGAAAAGGATGAGGAAGAAGATATGGAAGACAAAGCAGAAAACAAACTTCACGTTGATGACTTAGTTATCGAAGCTGAAGAAAAAATGGCAAAAGAAGCTGAGCTTTACAAAGCCAGACTCAAGACAGCTTATTCCATGACTACAAAACTTGCAACAGCAGGTATTCTTCCCGCACATGAAGCTGATTCACTTGTTGAAGGATGGCTTCAAGACGGTTTGACTGTTAAAGCAATGATCAAACAAACACAACTTATGCTTAATTCAGCAGCAGCTCACGCTGAAAAGTACGCAGCTTCTTCAAGCTCTGTACGAACTGCCTCTTCTGGGATTGCCTTCAACCCATCAGTAAGAGGAGCAAGCGCAGATTTAAGCGGTGCATCTGAAATCCAAAATGCTTTAAAGAATCTTGGATGGTCTACACCAAAAGTTACTGGGATGGAGGAATAATTACGAAAGTAATTTTACTTACAAAAAGGAAAATATAAACTAAAAGGAGAAAATAATAAAATGGCATTAAGAGCACTTAACTCAGTGATTGCAGCTAACTATAATAAACTTAGCACAGATCCAATTCTCGCCGGAGATATTGTTGCGTTTAACACAAACGACGTAACACAAAACCCTAGCGTTGTTAGAAGAGCCGTTAGAAACACACAACTTATGAGAGCTGCTGTTCTCGGAGTTGCTGGTGATGACGCAGTTGGTACAAACCCTTATGGTGAAACACCAACAATGATTAACAACGACCCTGCAGGTTCGAACTTTGTCAATGGTTCGGCTTTCCAATCTTACACAGCAGGTTTTTATGTTGGTGTAAAGAGAGCTATCAGTGATTTCAAGGATGAATCAATTGATCTAATCACAAACCTGACAGCTGGTATTCCTACTTACGCTCAAAGAGGCGTGAGTGTCTATACCACACCTTCGACACAATTAATCACAGACCGATTCACATTGCTTACTGCAAGCAGTGCAACAGCAGATAACGGTGGTGCGTGGACTCCAACTCCTGGTGACCTAGTTACTTGGGGTGGTACAAATAGTGCAGCTGTAACAACTACACCTACTAATCCACAAGCTGCTACTTCAAGCACATACAATGCTGGACTTCTTGTAAAATGGGTTCCTTCTTCAGGTTCTACAGTTACAGATTGGGGTCAGCCAATTGGTCGAGTTGACTACTATGATTCAGGAGCTGGATTGCTTTACTGGACATTACTTTAATCTAGGGGGATAATTAAGAAAATGGCATTAACAAAAACAATAAACGAACAAAGAGAACAGATTGTTGCTATGGCATTAGAGACAGCTGAAGGTAAAACTGCACTGGCTCAAGCTATGGTCGAACCAATCAAAAACGCACTCATGTACCAAGCAATCGGACGAAAGCTTCTTCTCGTAGATGAACTCCCTCAAGGTGTTCTTCCTCGATATGAAAGAGATGTAACTGCAAAGTCCTTCGTCGTTTCAAAGAGAGGAAATGTTCCTACATCTGAAATTGAAGCAGAAGAACTTTTAGTTCCTACTTTTGAAATCGCTGCAAACCCAGTTATTCGTTACTCTGAAGTAAAAGCTCGAAGATTCTACATTGTAGACAGAGCACAAATCAGAGCTAAGGATAGCCTTCAGCGACAAGAGGATACTGAAGTATTCAAAGTCCTTAATTATGGTACTCCTAGCGACCAAACAATTTCGGTCAGCGGTACAGTTCAACTTGAGCAAATTAACCTTGCACTTACTCTTATTGAAGAGCATGAACTCATCGGTGCTAAAATTGTTGTTCCACCTGCACGATACAAAGACTTCAGAGGATGGGGTCCAGATGTGTACGACCAAGCAACACAAAGAGATATTCTCCAAACTGGTTTGTATGGTCACTTGTTCACAGCTGACATTCACCTTTCCACTATGGTTCCAAAGAACTGCGTATTTGTCATGGCTCCTGCTCAATTCGTTGGTGCAATTCCTATCAGACAAGACATCACAGTTCTGCCAGCAGATGACACACGAAGACTCCGATTGGGTTGGGTTGTGTACGAAGAATTGGGCTTCGCTGTTATCAATGACTTTAGTCTTTCTAAGATTATAGTAAGCTAATAGGTACAAAGTTACACAAAACTAATGAAAACCCTGGATTTATCCAGGGTTTTTTGTTTTTCAAGATAATAACAAGTTAAAAATACTTTTTTGCTGTATAATAAAGTATGCAAAGAAAAACTCTAACACAATCTCAAATTGACGAGATTAATTCTAAAAACTTAAGTAAAAAAGAAATTTCAGAATACTTGAAAGTTTCCATGCCAACGGTTTCTTTATTATGCAAAGAATACAACTTATCACACAACGCTGATAAAAGAAAGTATAAGCCAAATGACAATTACTTCAAAACATGGTCTAATGAAATGGCATATTTTCTTGGATTACTTGTTGCAGATGGACATGTGAGAAAACAAAACAACATAATTATGCTCAATCTAAAAAAGACTGATGAAGCAATTATCCAAAATCTTAAAGAAGCAATTGAATACGATGGTCCAATTTATACAATAAATAAAAAAGATGGGCAACCACAGGCTTGCCTTACTGTAAGCTCGAAAGAAATGGTTAAAGATTTAAATGGCTTAGGGCTATCTGGTAATAAAACTTATGATTTCGATTGGGTAAAAGACATTCCAGATGAATTCGTTTCAGATTTTGTAAGAGGAGTTTTTGATGGAGACGGCTGTGTTTATATTAGTACTATTAAAAAGGGCTATTCTGCATCAATTGTTGGCACATATAAACTAACCGAGAACATAAAAAAATATTATGAAAATTATATTGGTAAAAAATGTGGATACTTAAACAAAAGAGGAAATGTACAATTCATCGAATATAACGGTAGATACAACGCCTTATCTTTTTTAAACTGGATTTACACAAACTCAACACAATCTACAAGACTAGGCAGAAAATATGATTTATATCTTCAGCTTAAAGACACAATCTGCGAAACTGAACAATCTCCAAATAATTCAAATATTTCTCAAGAAATAGCAAACGAAATAAGAAATGAAAAGTTTGCTCACCTCACTGCAAAAGAAATTGCTTTAGAACTAGGAATAAGTGAGCATATTGTAAATGATGTGAGAAGTAACAGAACTTGGATAGATAATTCGTTTAATCCAAAAAAGAAAACCAAAAACACAATCTTAATTACTTACAACAACAAAACTCAGACAATTAAAGAATGGTCTGAAGAGCTTGGCATACCTTATTCAACAATAGATAGAAGGCTAAGAAGTAATTTACCTATTGAACAAGTGCTGAGTGTTGAGGAATTGCCTAAAACTAAAACAAAACAATCTGAGAAAGATAAATTGGCATATGAGCTTGCATTTAATCTTCGCACAGATTACAAAAATGGCTTGAAAGGTAAGGTATTATATGAACAAAAATATGGAATCAAAAAATCGCGTTATATTGATATTATTGGTAATAGAACTTGCAAGGAAGATAATGTTTGGTGGCAGAACTAATATATATACACAATCTGTGTGAGGCATCTATGAATAAACACAATCTAATGAAAAAAATTGCATCTGTGGCTACAGAGCTTGACTATAATGGTTTTGAAAAAGAAGCAAAAAAAGTTGACAGTTTGTTGATCAAACTTGCTGCAGAGTTGACATCACCTGAATTTCCTGATGACCCAGATGACCGAGATTATCCTGAATGGGTTTATAGTTATATTCTTAAACCTGATGATGAAGACTACAACGAAAAATATGACAAAAATTCACCCGCATTTGATCCAGAAACACTGCTCATAGATTATGACAGAAGAAAAATAAACGGTGCAGAATTTAATGAGAGACCAGATATTGGATGGGATGAATATTATTATCCAGAACCAGATTATCCTGATCGCTATGATGAAGATTATTAATTGTAAAATTATACTATGAACGAATTTGAAAATTTTATTAAAAAAGAAAATGAGCGTAGAACTAATATTAATAAATTGGCTGAAGTTTTGAAATCAAATTTAGATGCAAAGAATGCTGAAAAAATTCTTCCAGATGGTACAAAGCAAATGGTAACTAAATCATTCAATCCTTTTGGAAAAGAAATTTACACAGCAAGCAAAGATGGAAAGAACACTATGACATTTTCAACTAAGAAGCAACTCTTAGATTATTTAGGAGAATAAAAATTGTTTTACGAAGAATATATAAATTTTTTGAATCAATATCTAATTGCAATGAAAAATAATGAAATTATTTTTCATGAAATCTTTAATCAAAATAAAAACGCTACTTATCCAATTCAGAAAATTTTAGAACTTGGTGTTCATGTGGGTGAAAATCCAGTTTTTGGAGGTCAATCTACTAAAATTTTTTATGCTCTTTATAACACTTATGGTTTTGAATTTTTACATTCTCTAGATATTTATAATGGCTGCAGTGAAACAATTGAAATAGTAAAAGATATTTTCAAAGATTTTAAATTACCTTTCCACGAATTTATTGTTTGCAATTCAATTGCTTATGAAACAGAAATAAAATATGATTTTATTTTTCTTGATACTAATCATGATAGTGGAACAACACCAAATTTTGGTTTTGAGGGTGAAGTTGATGGAGCAGGATTTACTTTTTCTGAAATAAATAAGTATAGCAAAATGCTAACAGATAACGGTAGATTTTTACTTCACGATACAAAAATGTTTTATCAAGCCCAAACATTAGGAAATAATGTTGAAGGGGCTGTTGTAAAATTTATCAGAGAAAACAAAGATTGGGCATTCGTTGAACACAATACAAATGATTGCGGATTAGGCGAGCTGATTAAAATTAATTCAAAAATTTTTGAATTTTTACAGAGTGAAGAAAAGTACAAAAATTGGCAAATATATTTTGATTCGATTAATTCAAAATATTAATTTCCCCCTTTCGGGGGAAATCTTATTGACCAAGACCCCAAAGTGGGTATTGAATCATAAGATTTGGATTTGCTCCAAGTCCAACAGTTCCACCAGTGAAACCTCTTAAAGTTCCAGCGTTGAGATTCATTCCGAAAGCCGGAGTTGCGCTAACACCATATTCAAATGCTGTCGGAGTGTTTGCAAGAAACTTACCAAGTTGATAATACTTAGCTGATCCATCAGCATGCCCTACAATAACTCCTTGGAATGCAGCTCTAAGCTCATCAGCTTGAGCATTTGGATTTGCAGAGTAATTTGCTACTTGCAGACCAAGCTCCCAAGCCCAATATTCTCTCACTGCGGGGGGGAATACCGTAACAGAATTAGAGGATGAATCTGTTCCATAGGCGATTGGAACCACGCCAATTTGAAGATTTCCTGATTCCATAAGAATCCCTGCAGCTGATGTATTAGGAATAGCAGTCATAGAACCGCCTAGCCATGAATTTCTAAACATGGTGGATGATCCAGCGGCACGATTCCAAGTATTAAGTTGACCTGTCAGAGACGTGTTAAGAAGATAACTTCCTGTTACCTGACCACATTGAGTCCAAGAGCCACTTGGACAGGAAGGCGTAGGAGCGTTAACATTGCCCCTTGATGTATTGAAGTACAACTGTACGTTTTTAACATAAGGTTGTGTCCATTTTTGCCAAGAGAAGTGATTCACACGATGCGCAAAACCTGCAGAAACACCACAATTTACTGTGGTTCCAGCCGGAATTGTATTTAAACTGCCATTCAAACTAGAGTTTGCAATACAGTCGTCATTGCGTGGATACATATCATCATTATCAGCACCATACATGGTGATACCAAGAGAAATTTGCTTTTGGTTACTAATACCTGCGGCTTTCTTAGCAGCAGCTTTTGCTTGTGCGAAAACTGGAAAGAGGATGGCGGCAAGGATAGCGATAATGGCAATTACTACGAGAAGTTCAATTAAAGTAAATGCTTTTTTCACATTTATATTATACGTAATAAAGGGTAAAGTTCTTAATATTGTAAAAGAAAATTATGAAAGTTTCTTTTCGAAACTTAGAAAAAAATGTTTTAGCCGTAATCTCAGATTGTGTGTGTGATAAGAGATTTATGGAGCTTGGATTCTTACCTGGAAAAGAAATTGAAATTGTTTCTGAGTGTCCTTTTGGTGGAACAGTAATAATCAAAACAGATTGTGGTAATTTGTGTGTTAGAAGAAATGAATTAAATTTAATTTTGGATACAAAATAAAAAGGTAAAAAACAAATAACTTCATAAAAAATCATTATGAGTTTTTCTGAAATTTTAATGAAACTTGCTGAAAAAAAAGCATTAGAAGGCGACGTGAGCATGGCATACAGTTTAATGTCAGAAGTTGAAAAAAAAGATGATAATGAATCTTTAGCTGAAATGCTTAAGAATGGAAAAGATAAAGAAGAAAAAAATTCTAAAAAAGCAGCTAATGAATTGTACCAACAAGCATATGATGAGTTATTTGGCGATTTAGTAGATAGCGGTATGTCAGAAAAAGAAGCAGAGCGATATTTGGAAAAGAATGATCATCTTGTTCATGATAAATATGTAGATATTATTTCTGGTAAAATTGATATGGCTAGAATGCAAGAAAAAGATGCATTTTCATCTACTTTAAATTCGATGATCAATAAATATGCTAGTGAAGGGAAAAAAGGCTCTTATAAAGATAAAATTAAATCTATGGATGGATTCATGAAGATGGATGGTAAAGCTTTTTGTTTTACCAATAATGCTCAAGCGAAAAAAGCACTTGCAGTAGCTGAACAAGCCGCAAACTTTTTGAACTGGCAAGTGATGAAAGGTGATGGTTGTTTTAAATTAATGGAAGCGGGCATGGATAAAAAATCTTCTGTATTGAAAAATTTAATTAGAAAATATGCTGGTTTTGATGATTATGATGTGCCAGAGTCTGGTACAACAATTGAAGAAATGTATGATGAAGATCCTAGCGAAAATTATGAAGACAAGGATAACATTATCACAGATGGTTTTTACGCTGGTTTAAAAAACATGGACAATAATCCTCATGTTGAAAATAGCTATGAACACACAATGTGGCAAATGGGTTTTGAAGCAGGAAAAGAAATTTCTGATCATTTCAAAATAATTTCGGAGAAATAAATGAACAAATTGGCACACAATCTGGCTTCAGTTGCGGAAGAACTTTATAAAGAAGGTTTTTTTAGAGAATCAAAAAATCTTTTTTTCACAGCAGTAAAACTAGCACATGAAGAGAACCCATTAATGAAAGTTTTGGAAGAATTCGGGTTTGAACCATCAAATATTTACGAATATGGTGATGATGATAAGTTAGACAGTGTGCATTCTTCAACCACTTCTGTTCATAAAGATGAGCCAGAAGGTTCACAAGAAATTTGGGTTGTTTTTAATCCAGAAAAAAAGAAATTAGAATATGGTTACATGTATGATTCTGAAGATAGCCATAAACATAAGTATTTTGATAGTTTAGAAGATTTGCTTACTGATGTTGCTGAACAAGAAGATGAATCAGAAGATGAATCAGATTGTGGTTGCGGATGCGGCGGCAACGGAAATTGCAAAACAGCTTCTAAGAAAAAAAATCAAGGTAAGAAACTTAACAAACCTTTCAGAACACCAGGTGGTCCTAAAAAATTCTCAGTTTATGTAAAAAATGATAAGGGCAATGTTGTTAAAGTTAATTTTGGTGACCCTAAGAGAAGTATCAAGCGTGACCAACCAGGAAGATTAAAAAATTTCAGAGCAAGACATAGATGTGATTCTGACCCAAGAGCAAAAGATAAAACCACAGCAAAGTACTGGTCATGTAAGTTTTGGCAAAAAAATAAACCTGTTTCTGGCTTACTTAAAGGCAAAAAATAATTTATGTTTGGGAATTTTAATTTTATCAATTTTTTCAAAAAAATGAATCCTCAAACTTTATCATCTGTTGCGGATGAATTAGATAGCTTTGGTATGCACAGACAGGCAAGCGACATTGATACTTTTTTGAGACAAGCTGCTTATAATGCTCCAAGAGCTGGCAAGAAAAAGAAAAGATGGAGCGTAAAATATAAGAAAAACATAAACTGTGATAATCCTAAAGGCTTTTCTCAAAAACAATATTGTAAGAGAAAAAGACAGGGCGGAGAATATAAATCATAATTGTACAAATAAAGAATGATTCAAAAAGGAATTATTCTTGCTGGTGGTACAGGTTCCAGGCTATTCCCTGTCACACAATCTGTAAGTAAACAACTTTTGCCTGTATATGATAAACCCATGATCTACTATCCTTTGTCAACATTGATGCGATGTGGCATTCGAGATGTTTTAATAATTACTACTCCACACGAGCAAAGTCTATTCCAAAATCTTTTAAGAGATGGGTCACAGTGGAATATGAATATTTCATATGAAATACAAAAAACGCCAGATGGTTTAGCTCAAGCTTTTCTAATAGGTGAAAAATTCATCAATGGAGAGGCTGTGGCATTGATTCTGGGCGATAATATATTTTATGGAGGAAATCTTATGGAAGAATGTGAAAAGGCTGTAGAAAGTGATTGTGCCACAATATTTGCATATCACGTAAATGAGCCAGAACATTATGGTGTAGTAGAATTTGATAACAATAATGTGCCTTTAAGTATTTCAGAAAAACCAATTAATCCAAAATCTAATTATGCTGTGACAGGGCTATATTTTTATGATGAAAATGTAGTGGAAATTGCCAAAAATGTTAAACCATCAAACAGAGGCGAATTAGAAATAACATCTGTAAATAATGAGTATTTGTCACAAAAAAAATTAATTGTGGCTAAATTGTCTCGTGGATCCACTTGGTTTGATGCTGGTACATTTGATAATTTACTAGAAGTAAGTAATTATGTGGCATCAATTCAAAATAGGCAAGGAATGGTTATAGCCAGCCCAGATGAAATAGCATACAGGAACAAATGGATAACACAATCTGAATTAGAAAATTTAATAAACTCTTATGGCAAGAGCTTATATTCAAAACAACTTAAAATTAGTTTAGAGAATTGAAAATATTTTTTTTGTTATTTGTAAAGCTTTTTCAAAGGCATGTCTTTCTGACAATGCTAAATCATAATCTTCATCATTATATTTAATTGAATCTAAATAATTTTGAATATTTTGTATCTCTGTATTTAAAGCATTTACTAATTCATGTGCAAGGGAATTATTTTCATTTTCATGTGAAGTAATTTTTGGCTTTGACTGCTGGGGTTTAAAATCTTCAATGCCCTGACTGATAACAGTGCGAACAATTGGAGCTACAGATGCTTTCTTGAAAATTGGCATATTATTTATTTCTTTTCTTCTGTTTTATTTTCCTTTTGCATATTCACAGACATGCCCACTACTTGATAGTAGTTTTTTCGCCCGATTTTATTCATTGTAAAAACACAATCTGAATAAACAATATTTATTCTTTTTTCATCAAAAATATACTTTTCAGGTTCTCCAAATTTTTTAATAACAGATTTGAAATCTGACATCAAACCCACACCTTTGTATTTCACAGATTTATTAACACCATATGCCTCAAGCGTCACCACTTGGCTAGATTTATTAGTAATAGCAGTGAGGAGATAAGCATCTCTTGTAAATGTGAAAGATTGATATTCTTTATCTTCTGACTCTTCTATGATAATTGGATTGCCAAATCTAGAAGTAATATTTACCAAAGAAGGAGACTGATTAAAACCTAGAAAACCAGGAAAAGTAGATAATAGTAAAAATGACCACATAGGTTTTTATACGAAAATTGTATAAATTAATTACATGGCTTTAGACAAGTGGAACATAACTGCTATTGCGCAAGAAGAAGCTTACAGAGCAATTCAACAATACAAAATTGAAGAAAAAATACAAGCCTCAATGCAAGAAGAGCTTGATGTTAAAATAAAACAAGAAATTGACAAACAATTTGCTGAAATGAGAGAAGCTGTTAAAATCATGAATGAACAAATATTGATACTTAAAAATGCAATGGAAATCTTCGTTAAAAAACACAATAAGTAAAATTATCTTTAGTAGTCCAATAGCTTTATTTCTTGGAATTGGTGTACTTGTAGCAACAGATATTTTACAGCCAAGTTATTTTAAAAATTTATCAATTTATTATCCTTATTTTTTAGTGGCACTATTTGTGGGTTATCTTGCTGTTTTTCTTGCTACTTCTTACATTTCTGCTACAAGCTCAAAATTCAGAGCAATTTTTTTTATGATTGTTTTTATGATAATTGAAGGATTGTTTTCTTTTTTAGCAATGCAAACATATTATGGTGAAGAAAAAATTCCAGTTATCAGAATTATTTCTGCTTTGTGTTTGCCATTGGTTTTTAGTTTATTTTATTTTTTGAAAATAATTGATGTGGAAAAAAATGTAAAATCATATATAGATGAAAGCGAATTTTTTAAAAATTTTGATGAGCTTGAGCGTAGCAAGCCTAATTTTTAGTTGTACCAAACAATCTCCTCAACACAATCTCATTTTAGTTGATATTTCTGGATCAAACGAAATCAATATACAAAAAACATTAAATAAAATCAATGAAATTTATTTAGAAAGTGGTCCCCAAGATTATTTTGATATTTATTTTTTTTCTTCAGTAAAATTCCTTGCTTATACTGGAAACAAGTTCAGCAAAGATCGTGATTTTTTGCCTTTTATAAAACTAGGATATGAAAAAACAAAACAAATTAAAGTAAAAGAAGGCACATCGTTTGAAATTTGTAAAAATTTGATTGAAAATTCAAAATCACATAATTCTATATATTTACTGACTGATGGTTTTTTTGAAGATTCAAAAATCACAAAAATTCAAAATCAACCTTCAGTAAAAATTAATATAATTGGGCTTGCAATTCAAAATAATGAACCTATTTTAAATGCTTTTAATAGTCCATCTGTAGTAAAAATTGATTTTCAAGGAAAATAACATTTTGAATTAGAAAAATAAAGATATGCTGGATCTTTATTTGTTTGAAATTGAATGCGCTGAAAAAATTGGCGCTTTTAAAATAGCTGATTCAATTCAAAATAGAATGATTAAAGAGGCGTCAAAAAACTATAGGAAAATTGTTGAGCAAGTAAAATTAAATCCAAATGTAAAAGACGCAACTTATTATAAAAATTTAGATAAACTTATTGTTTCTTTAAATCAAGACGTGACAAATGCAGAAAAAAATAAAATTAAAGAAAAGGCAAAAGATTTAAAAATTCAATTCAAATACAGCTCGAAAAAGACCATTGATGAATTGTTGCTGGAAAAAAGCATTGACCCAGTAGATGTCCAAATAGAAGAAATCAAAAAAAAATACAACACAGATGATCATATTGACTTAGACATTTTTGATGAAGATCAGGAACCCACAACTGAACAATTGGAATTTACTGAAGAGTTTCCAGAATTTTTAAGTGAAGATGACGATGACGAATTGAGTTTTGATCAACTTTTATTATTGATTGCCTTAGAAGATATGAAAAAAAATCCTAAGTTTAACGAATCTCGTTAAAAAAATCTTTTTCAAAAGGTGGTTCTTTTAAATTTAATTTAGATTCAAGACAATTTAAATTATAAAATTTAACTTTGTAAGAATTTAGTAAAGGCGTGAAAAAAGCAAGATTTTGAAGCAATTCGTGATATCTTTGACAAATCATTAAAAGCATGAGTTTATATTGCTCCTCAGAAAAATCTTCACTTTTAATTTTTTCAATAAAACTCTCCAACAATAGAGCTTGCTTTAAATATACTGCAGCCACTTCTTCGGGTGTCATAATAATTCATTCTTGATTTATTTTATTATCACTTGTTTCCCTTAAAATAATTAATCCTAATTGAATTTTTTCATATGTTTTCATTTCCATTTTAGAATAGTCTGAAAAATTAAATGTTAAATTTTTATTTAAAATATCTTTGGCTAAAATTAATTCATAAGGCATTTTATCATGTTTATCGTTCAAAAAATCTATGCATAAATTCTGATATTGTAGAGCTTCTTTTTCATTCAAACACAATTCGGATTCAATGTTTTGAATAATTTTTAAACACAAATTAAAATTTAAGTCATTGTAATTATTTTTTTCAGAATCAAAAATTATATTTTCATCATCAATAACTTTGATTGAAAGTTCATTAAAAATTGTTTGTGCTTTTTGAATAAAACTATCTGAATTGAAATCAATTTTAGTTGCTTTTTCTACAGAAATTTTTTCAATGTGTAAATCAAGATTTTTATTTTCAAAATTAAATTTTTTTTTCATTGTGGTTTAGTGTAAACAGTTGCGCTTACTTGATTATATAAAGCGTCCCTATTTATGTCAAATTCATTCTGGAGATAATAAGCTGTGCTTTCAGTAGGCTGCAATAATGCAACAAATTTGACATTGTGAATAAAAGTGTTTTGTGCACTATCCAGAGATACATCAAAAGATTGAATCGTAACGTTATTCATTGGGAAATAAAATGGACCACCAAAGTACATTATAATTTGTTTGTTAGTGCCTGATGCAAAATAAATTGTTAGATTCTCTGATGCAATAAATGAAAAACTTCCTGAAACTGTTCTTTTGCTATAAGACAAGAATTTCATTCCATCCGAAGTAAATTTTTGAACTCCGTCATTTGCTGTAAAAATTTTTGTGAAAGGGGTATTTATTTTTAAGCTCATTGAACGAATATTTATCCCTTCAGCCACAGAATAATTATTTAATGATGCTGTACTATCGTAAATATTCGAACTATTTTGAGTAACATTTAAACTTAAAACACAATCATAGTTTTTTGCTGTTCTGTAAGTTTGCCTGTATTCACTTTCATTATATTCTGGTAATATTTCAGGTGGCAAAATTTGACTTCCTCCTGTGAAATCTACATCAACTACTACATCTGAACTAGAACAACTTATTGAAAAAGACTCTACAAAAAGGGGTCCACCCAGATTCTTTGGATATACATTTGTGTTCAGGAAAAAGGGCACAAATTGAAATATTGCGAGTCTCCACATTAACTCTTGAAAATATGAATTTTGATCATTTTCTTGATAAGGTATTAAAACAGTAAATTTTAAGTTTCCTGATGTTTTAACATTATTATTTGTAACAATTGATAAAAAATCTGAATAAGTGTAAGTGTTTACGGGGCGAAATAAATCTATTTGGCTCAAAGTTAATGAGTTAATCATGCCAAGATAATAATTGTTTTCGTTATTGGCTGTTTGCTCAAGCGATCCCTTTTGCCCTTTATCAAAAAAATCAAAAGAAGGAGTGTAAACTTTAACAAGTTGTTTATCAATCAAATTTTTAAATACATTTAAAAAAGGCACATAAGAAAAATTTTGTGAATAAAAATAAGGATCTTTATGAATTGCCAAAGCTATTTTTTTAAGTGATGAAGGATTAATAATCATATAACTTTTTTAAGCCACTCCTTGCAAATAATTTTTATCAAATTGTAATTCATACTATTAATGTCGGTTTGATTTACAATAATTGGTTGAATGTTTAAATTTTCTGGAAATTGCACACTGTGTATTGCAGACATGAAAATTTTTCTATAAAGAATAGATGTTCGCACAAAAGGTTTACCTGTTATGTGATTTATAAATGTTGAATCTTCTAAAGCCTCAGAAACTATATCAAATCTTGGTCCTAATGCTAAAAACTTCAATTCGTAAAGATTATCTTTTTTAGGATAATCCACTATAATCAAATCATTTGGGAGTTTTGTTACGCTACATTTAGTTTCAAACTCATAAAAATCTTTTGAATACATAAACATCAGCTTGTTACACCTTCCATTTCAAAAATAGGCTGCCCATCTCTTGTTCTTGTCAAAGCTAACCAATCAAAATCTAAAGAAACATAATTCCCCTGACTTGCATCAATCGCCCCAGGTCTAAAGACTACGTAGGGAATATTTAAAACTTGATTAGCAAAATACACTTGAATGCCTTTATTGCTTTGATTAGTTAAAACAGGATACTTATTAAAAGTTGGCTGTGATGACCTTAAGGCGAGCACAGATAATTTGCCTGTTACTTTTCTTGATTTAGAATAGTAGCCTTTAACATATCTTCTTGGCATTTTAATGTTGTCGTTTCCGTAGTAAGGTGTCATTTCATTATCAATATTTATTGTAAAAGTTTTCACAGGTACAGGTGCTAAACTTTGTGTAAAAAGACCATTTAATTGTCCAAGAGTTTTTAAATCTGTAATATCAAAATCTGAAGATACATTATTTAGATAATCTTGAATTTTTAATCTGGACCTATGCAAAGGAATTATTGGACTTATGTTATTTTTTCTCTGAGATGAATTTATAAAATCAAATCTTGTTGATGAATCAAAGTTTATACTGACAATTTTGCAAGATATTTTGACATAATCTTCGGATAATGAAAAAGATAAAGAGCTGACCATACATGGATAAAAACTTCCCTCTGAAGTATCCATTCTAAACATAGGTTCATTGAATATAGGAAAAGTAATATCAGAACTTGAGCCATAAATAAACACTTCTAGCCAATATCCCGAATACCAATCTGAATCGCTTGGCATAGACTGCAGAGGAATAACATTTGCCCCATTAGTTAAAAAATAATTAAATTTAGGAGCTGTAGCAGGGGGCTCAGGATTGAATAAGGCATCATAAAGTAGTAACTCATTCACGTTTGGTGTTTGCCCTGGATTGTGTGTGAATTTATACGAAGTGTTGGTTCCCTGAAAAGACCAAGCAGAAACATTTAACAACAAATCTAAAGCAGGATCTAAACAACCCGATAAGTTATTTGAAAAAAGAAAATTAGCTGTAATTGAAATGTTACGATTTTCAAAGTTATAAAAATTAGGTTGATTATATCCACCAAAAAGTAAACTATCTGCAGTGTTGCTTTCAATATTTACGCTGAAAGAATCTACTAAAGCAGGTCTTGGTTTGGGAATATTTGTTCGCTGGTTTAAAGGTAACCAAGGTTGAGATTGTCCAACAGATAGCCCATTGCCATAGTAATCGCATTTATATAGCTCTACTTTACCAAAGTTACTAGGATATGAAAATAAATTAAAAATCATGGTACACTGTCTATTGTAATAGTATCGTAAATTGTCCAATTAATAACTGCGGTATTACTTATAAAGTTAACTCCTAAAGTTAAATCTGGCTCGATAAAAACATCTAAAACTTTATCATAAAGATCATCTACGCCACCCAATAAAATTGTTGTCCCTCTTGCTGTTCCAGTAGGTACTGAGCCTGATAAAGTTGTTTGATAACCTGTAATAGTATTTTCAGCTAAAACATAAACAGTCATTGAATTTTGTATTGGAGATGTCGATATGTATGTCTGACCAACTACCGTCAAATTATTTCCAGCATCATTGAAATTCAAACTACTTAAATCCAAATATGGAATAAAGATTTGTAATCTAGATGGGTATGCTGCTTTGTCATTAGATAAATAAACACCTCTAGATGATGTAATTGTACCTGTGCTTCCTTGATCTAAAAATCCAAGTTTAGTAACTTGAGATTGTGTTATTGATGTATTAAAAGTAACAAAATCATTAGTAGTTGCAAAATATGTTGTAAATCCTTGAGAATTAATAAATTTAAGTTTTTGTGAAGAAGATAAACTATAAGGAGTGTTCATGCTAAATACAGCCCAATAGTTTGTGTTAGATTGTAAACCAACAAAATTAGCATTATTTACGGGCAAGTTCATCACATAAGATGATGATATAGAAGCAATTGGAATGGATTGTAGATTGAATAATTTGGGACCATTTGGTCTAAAGTTAGTTCCACTATAAATTCCGCAACTCAATTGAGACACAATCGGAAATAGTTGAGCCCCTGCCCCTCCAGAGTTTGTCTGAGCATCAAAAACTGTTACAGTAGGGGCAGAAATGTATCCGCTACCAAACGAGGTAATAAGGACTGACCCAATCCCTCCTCCTGCTGATGTAGTTAACGAAATAGCCGCTCCATATCCATCTCCAGAAATAACTGCATAAGGGGAAATATAATTGGATCCAGAGTTTACAATTATGCAACTTTGTATGCCTGTAAGAGCTGAATTATCTGAAATAAAAGCGTTGAAAGCCAATCCTCCAATAACACCAGAAACAGAATCTGAATCTTTAATTTTAATAGCAAAATTTGATGAACCTATTCCAATTGATGAATTTAAAGATGAAAGTATAGTATCTGATATTGTATATGTGGCTAATTCAAAAGGATCTGTAATTCTTTGTTGTTGAAATCCATTTTCTTCTTTAACATTTTTATAAACATGGAAAAATAAAAGATTAGAAATTGTCGATGATGTGTAACTCAAATAATTATTTACTTTTTTGTTGAAATAAAAATTAGCTGTTGAGTTGAATTTTGGTGCATATTCTCCATCAGTGTTGACAGCAGAAACTCCATAAGAATGCGTACCATTATATATAGTTGAATTTTCTGTAAAGTCAATCAAATTTAAGACACTCAAATTCCCTGGAAATGATCCAAGATTTTGACCAACCAAAGCATTGCCGCCATAAATATCACCTCTAAAAATGGCAAAAGTTCTTGTCAAATCTACATTTTTATAATAGTAGTAAAAGTTTTTGAATCTAGAATCAAAATCAGTTTTTTGTAAACCATTAAACCCCAAACCATATTGAAATAATGAAGTAGGCTTGAATGGTTGATTTTTCCAATACTCATCAAAACTTATTGAATTCGCTGTAATATTAGTCGTATAGTTTATGAAACTATTTACTAAATTAGACTCGATACTGTATTTTTGTAAAGTATTATAAACTTTTACCGAATTGTTAACAGAATTTAAAAATGCATTATAAGCTTGTTGATTTGGGAAAAAATCAGATGGATTGCTATACTCAGGATATGATTCATACAACGGAATAACCCCCAGCGGACAACTGTAGGACAAAGAACTGGTTCCACTTATATCCACTGTTGCTGAAGCCAAAATAATTCCTGAAGATGGTATATCTACATCAGGCGGAGTACCATTGGCGGCAAATGTTGTTATGTACTTTATAACTGGTTGAAATATTAAGTTCGCATTAAAACCTGCGCTTGCAAAACTTGAAACATCTTGATTCAGAACTATAGTAAGTGTATTTGCATTTATTGAAGCTATACCAAATAAATAATTATTAATGTTAATTGTTTTAAAATTGTTTAAGTATGAAATACTTGGCAATTGATCAACAACTAAAATATTTGAAGTTATTGAAATTATTTTGCATGAAAAAATTGTTGAAGCTAAATCAAAATCGTTATAATCAAGATAAAATTTGAATAGTTTTTTGCCAGCATAGTCAATATCATTTTTAACAGGTATAGACTGAGACGGAACTATTATTTTATTTCTTTGATAAAAAACAATGCCTTGGCTAAATTGAAAATCAATTTGTGAAATATTATTTACAAATTCCAGACTAGCAAAAGAATTTGCATCTTCAAAAACTCCAAAAATTGGTTTACCATAAGCCATTATTGAAGCTATTTGTGTAATATTAAAAATTGCAGAATTAGGGCTTGTTACATCACCCAAAACATTTTTTTTGAGATCATATGATATGCCCACAGACTGAGAAAGATTTACCAGAAAAGAATCATTTATATTAGCCACTTAAAGTAATTTTATGAATTTTAGTATACATTGCCTAGCTGACACCAAAATAGTCATTCAAAAACTCTTGGACAAAAAATGGAACTACAGATTTATTTAAATTGTACCATGTGATAAAATCTGGATTCCAAGTTAAATAATTTGCCCAATTATAAACGTTCATATAAGTAGAGTTGAAAAGATTGTTATAGATTGTGTAATCAACTTCTGTGTTGAATTTAATAAAAGAATTATTGGCATTCAAAGAATAAAATTGACCAAAACCATTATTATACCTAAAACTTTTTAGATTAATTGAATAAAGAGACGAAGGTTGGCATTGCCAATTGGTATTGACTCCAACAAATGTAGAGTCTTCAAGATTCACTAAAATTAATATTGCTAAGGTAGAATCATTGATCATATCTGATTCAAAATCTCTTATAATTTTTTCGTCTAAATTTTCATTTGAATCATATGGTATGCCATTAGTTTTAAAATCAGAAGCTATTCCTAGAATTGATGTGGAATTTTGTGATATAGATATTTTTAAAGGTAATGTTTTATTAGTGTAATTTATTGTACCTAAGCCAACACTTGGTAAATCTTGTAAAGAAATTAAATTATTAACTTGTATTGATGTATCATTTTGAAGATTTGGGAGAACTTGATAACTAGAATTGTATGTAAAAACACCAGGTTGTATCCTTATGTCATTTATATCAAATGGTTGATAAAGTTCAAAACCAAAATTTAAAGCATACGATGTAGAGAAACCGTAATTTCTTATAGTATTAATATTTGCATTTTCAATTTCTAAACTTTTCTTGTACTTATAAAAAAGCTCACAAAAGGATCCTAATAAATTGGTTATAATTGATGTTGTCATGATGATCTTATTACAAATGAGTCTCCTGGTGGGTATCCGCTATTAACTGATTCAGCATCATCTGATGTTTTTGAAACGTTCAGGAACACTAAATTGTCAATTGGTGCTCCTGAATTTAAACTTACAGGTGATGCAGTAATATTAGATGATATAGAATTATAATTAATTAAAGTATTGCCCAAACCAACATTCCAATTAATTTGTACCATTGAAGTTGATAAAGAGAAATAATAAATTTTGAAAGATACTGGAGCTGACCTTTCAACCACACTTAAGGTAGATGATGCATTTAAAATCCCAGTTGAAATTGTGCTAAAAGTATCTATAAAAGGTTGCGCGTTATTGTTTATGTACATTTGAACACCAGCAGATGTGCCAATAGTAATTGACACAGGAACTGTAGATGCCAGATTACCCGAAGGCATAAAAGTTCCCTCAAAAATTGCAGATTTAACTCCTGTAGATACACCAATGAATGTGTTGGCAGAGCCCTGTAAATAATTGATTGAATCGATATAAGACTGTTGAATAATATTGAACAAAGAAAAATTCTTATAATTAAACAATGTTCTATCCATCCATGTTATTTTCCATTTAGGGTAAGCGTTAAGTGTAATCAATTCTTGATTATAAATACCATTTGAATTGTAACCAACATTAACATAAATGTCATGTGAAAAGCCAAGGTACTGATATGCTGGTAGCGAAGTTCCGATCACACTATTATTGTTTAAAAATGATCTTGGATAAATTGATAATGGCTGGTTAATATTGTCAGATTTGTAACTCCAATATCCATCAATTACATTTACAGGATCTGATTCTCGCAATCTGTTTGGGTTTGCTAATCCGAATTGTGATTTATCTGTGTAGTTGAAAGCCGCAAAAATATTCGGACTAATTTGATTGAAAAGCTTGTTGAATACAAAGTTGAAATTAATAGATGTATTTGATAAACCAATCTGACTTATTGTAGACATTCCTAAATTAACACAATCATACTGTGATAATGATCTACTTAAAAACGTTTGGTCCTTAGCTAATGGTGTGGATGGCACTAATGAAGCAGAATTTATTACTGTACCAGAAAGCAATACATCATTAAAAGTAAATGCAATTCCTGTAAAAGTGCTCGATAGTGACGCAACATTTATTGAATTACTAAAAATAATTCCATTTGTAGAATTATAACTTGTGGATAATTTTAAAGATATATTGTTCAGTCCATTGTAACTGTTATTTTTTCTAAGATAAAGATTAGCACCTAATGTATCAGAATTCAAAATATTTGTGCCAAATAAACCAGATATATTTATTGAAGCTTTTGAAATATCTAAATCGAAACCATTTGTTGAAATTCCGCCAGGTACATTAAAAGTGTTTGGATCATTATAAATATTTGAAGAGAGAATTGAGTAATTTGATGTAGTTATGCCTGTGTAATCTCCTATAATACTTAAAAAACAATTTGTCAGATTTTGTTTAATAGATATAAAATAAGTAGTGTTGGCAAGTGAAACCAAAGTGTTTGCGAAATTAAAAGTTATTGGTATATTTAAGTCTGTATAGGCAGTTCTACTTATATTTGAAATTGGCACAGAGTCTGAACTAGCCACTTCTGTTTTTACGTTATCCTCATAAGCATAAATTTTAATTTGAAGATTTCCACTTGGATTTTTTCCGTTTAATTCTATAAGCTTACAATTAATCGTAACATAACTAATCTGTTTGTTTCCAAGTGAATAAGGTACAACAAAAGAATTAAAAATTTCATCTTCATACAATAAATAATTTTCATTACCTGAGGTAAAGTTCAAGTTTGACAAATTTGTATTTGGTGTAGAAAAATTATTAATATTTTCAAGGTCACCAGGTTGTAAATTAGATGGAGCAACTAAGAAAGAGTCAATCGTTGGAGCATTATTAATTTTGATATCAATATTTGCAAAAGAAGAATAGCCTAAACCTACAAAAGCTTTTGGATTAAATTTAAATCCAGCATTGTACCCTATAGCCGGAGGTGAAGATTGTGTGAAATTAGTGAGTATGTATGAAGAACTTACAGTAGCAGTGAATTTAGCAACATTGTCCAGATTCACTGTAATATTTGCGCTAGTAGTGCCAATACCTGTTGTTGAAAAACCAACGTTTAAATTTGTACTGAATCCAAAATAAAAATTCCCTCCAGGATTTAAAATTTCTATAGATGATGGGTCTAGAATTCCACTTGATAATACATTAAATTGAATTTGAGCCGGTTGCTCATCAGTTTTTTGATTATCAGGCGGTAAAAGCCAAACTGTGTATCCTCCTGGAATCAAAGAACTTCCAAAAGAATTTACAGTTATAGATTTTACTTTGCAATTGTATCCAACTGGAACGTTTGAAATGATGTAAGGAGGAGAACCAGTGTTTGCTGTAACTATTCCACTCAAGATTGTTGCGTTAAGATTGGTAAAACCTGTATCATCAACTTTAGCTGGTTCGAGGAATTTCTGATCAAACCCTTCGTTCCAATATTTTGCTTGATTCACAACATAATTTGCTGCACAAATTGAGATGCTGCTCAAGGAATTAAAATTATTTGAGAATTTATCCAAATTCACAGTATAGAAAGAATTGCCCTGATCCAAGTATTCTTGCACTGCCTCGTTAATATCGTCTGGGTCTGTAATTCCTTGACTTCTTAAAAATTCTATAAACTCTTCATACGTATATTTTGTAGAATCTTTTGGAGAAAATGATTTTGTCAATATGGGAACTACTGAGCCATCTTTTAAATCAGGTATTAGTCCAGAATATCCATATAATCTAAATTCATTAATGCTCGAAACACTATAATCACTGTAATCTGTTGAATCGGGATTAGCTAACCAATAATATCCGATTGTGTCTTGGTTATTAAAAATTCTATTATTGTAATCACTTTCAGAAATTATATATTTTGAAGCCATTAAATAAAGAGTTTTATTTAAAAAGTTTTGATTATTATATCCAAAAGTCAAGTTAAGAGTGTAATCAAAAGCAAGACCCTGACCCTGGCTGTAAGGATCAATTCCATTACATACTAAACTTATAGGTTTATAAATTTCAAATGGAGTATTTTCTGGCAAATCATAATCATAATATAAACTTAATCTTCCTTGATCAAAAACCATGAATTCTTTACTTGACACAATATGCACAGCTTCAAAAATTGATTTCTCTTCATATTCTGAAAAATTTAAAGGAGGTGTGTCTGTAGTTCCGTAAGGTTGTGTGAAATTTTTTAAAGTATTTCTAGACACTATTAAATTTTCACCCATGAAATAACTATCAACATTGTTAAAGTTTACTCCAAAGAATAAGTCTGCAACAAAATTATCTAAAGTATTCAAATATAAATTTTTCAATTCATTCAGAGAAAGAAAATAATTTTTAGCGTCTGGTAAATTTTCAGCAAATGAAACCCATAAATTTTCATCTTCTATCACTTTTACAAAAGCTGAGGGAACAATCTGATCAAGTTGTATTAATGAAAAATTGTTTTGTAAATTTTTCTTTTTAGGATTTTGCTGAAAAACCATATAGTTTCCAGGAATATTTCTTTTGTAATATTGCTCTATGCTTTTAACTTTAACATCACTAAAATAGTTTGTGTTAAATAAGTTTTTTAAATCATAACTTGCATTAGATGATGTATTTTGTTTAGACCCAGATGTAATAAAATCTCCATAAAAGTACATCAAATTCTGAGAAGAACTTAAATAGCTATTAAACAAAATATTTTCATAAGCAGGGTATCTCTGTGGCTGTGATTGCTCTGAATATACTCCATCAATATAAGTTTCATTTATTCTATCTTTAGCCCATAAATAAGCAGTGTTGTCAACAAAACTTTGTGTAGTAAAACCTAAAGAATAAGGTACTGTGTTAGACCAAAAATTTTTTCTTCCAGAAACAGAACTCAAATTTGTTTGAATAATTGATGTGGTATAAATTCCAATTTTATTTATAAATGAGTTTGTGCCGACATACTTGTAATTTGAATTGATGTTGTAATTTGTAGAAATAAAATTTGCATCATTGGAGCCCCAATAGAAAACTAAATTGTAATTTGTAGGTGAAGAGTTTGTAAAATTTAATTTTACTAAAAGATTAGTTTGAGGTTGTGCATAAGACCAAGAATATTCAAAATTTATTAAGTTTGAATTTATATATCCACTTGAAATGGAAAAGTTATCCAATCCATATACAGCAACATCTACAGGAACATCAAATAAATGAGAGTTATATTGATTTCCTGAAAAATCAATTGATGAATATGGTATAGAAATTACTGATGTTTTATTTAAACCAATTGCACTTAATGAATAAATTTGTCCAGAGAGAAACGTGCTACTATAACCAAAATTATAATTCAAAATTGAAGTAGAAATGTGAGTAGATACATCAAAAGTAGGGTAGCTTGCAGTATTAATAAGACCAATTTTTACATTCTGTAAACTCTGTAATAATGCATCTGTGTTATTAGATTGTATTTCTGATTCATACGGCGAAAAAATAGATGCTAAATCAAAATTTTCTGTTACTGTGCTTCCAATAATCTCAGCGGCTGATTCAAAAAAGTGTGCGCTGACTCCAATATTTTTATTCATATCACCGATGGCTTCATCTAACACCTTATAAGTGATTGCATTAGAGTGAACAATATTTGTGAAGAATTTTTGAATTGTTGTCATTATACCGCATTTACATTTACATTGTTTGGACCAAATTGATCAACACTTATAATTTCTTTTGCCTTCATTGTGAACTCAGCAGAGTGTAAAAAGGCTGCATTCATACCATCATTTGAAGGTTTTACGTCGCTTACTTGAATGTCTTGTAAGTATCTCATTAAATCTGCTTTGTTATTTGCAACAGAGTTTAAGTTTGTATTCCATTTAGACACAGAAGTGATAGATGCTGATTTATCACCTGCAAGCCAATCTGACATAAAAGCCTGCACTGCCTGATATGCAACTCCAGCCCAATCATAATAAGGGGGTGTGCTTGTAGTGTGAGTTTCTTGCCAATATGAATTTATGCCTGTTAATACATTACTAACATAGCTATTCAAAACCGAAGTAGAGGCACCAACATGTCCAGATCCCCCAGATATAGTTAAGGTCCCTGATGAATATCCATTACTAAAAGTAGTTGCTGAAACTCCAAGTCCAGATGATAGTATTTCTGAAACATTTACCCTTCCTGAAATACCTTGTGATAATCTTATGTATGCGTTAGGGTTAGTGAAAGGAGCCGAGCCATTTACTGAAAAAATAAATCCTGTGGTAAAACTCGCTGGCAAAGAAGCTGAAGAAATAGCCACCCCAGTTACAACACCAGTATCAATATAATGTATGGGGCTTAAGGGCAACTTACCGCAAAAAGGGCATAGATCACAAATCCACATACTTCTATGATTTTTCAAAATACTATGCGCAACACGCGCTGCTTCTAAAACCACTCTTTCAGAAGTTTCTTTATCATCATTTGAGGAATAAAAAGTGATTCCTATTGAATAGTCGATTTCTCGCAAACCAAAACCAATATCTTTGATATTGCTGGATGTATTTCTTAAAACTACTCCGAGTGGTGAAGGCAAAATCTGCCTATCACCAAAGAACCATTCTTGGATTACTCTATCATAAATTTCTGGATAACCTTGATAATTTTTAGGAAAGTCTGTATATAAAATTGCCTTCAAAGTATCGTAAATTTTTTCTACCATTTATTTTTAACCACCCTTACTTCTACCGCCTTCAGCAGGATTTCTTGGTACACCTTGTAGTGGAGATCTTACAAATCTACTGCCCCTAGTGTTTCTATTGCCGTAAATTCTTAGCTCCCCATTTTGTAGTTTATAAAGTTGATCGTAAGCCCATTTCACTCTATCTTTTATAGCTTCAGACATCTGCCGATCGGCGCCTTGTAGCTTTTGCTCAAAAATTCTAGCGGCAGATAGAATAGCAACAATTTCTAAAATTGGTTTTGGATAGTTAATTTCACCATCGAAATTTACTTTTTTGAGTGGAACATCATATTGTGTTGCTAATGCGCCATCTACTTCATCAGAAGCTTGTTCAATAAAATAATCCAAATCAATATTAAAAACAGACTCAGGGGTTGGGTTTCTGTAGCTTGGTGATGGATTGTCGCCTTCAACAACAATATTTGGTGGCAAATATTTTTTAACATCTTCTTTTGAACAATATAATCTAGCCATTTTTTCCCTCTATTTTTTCTAAATATTTAGGCACATAATCTGAACCTTCTTCCTCGCCAATTAAACCAAAATTAACTAATTTATTTCTTGAAATTTCTGTATACACTGGTATATCTTCAAGCTCTGAACCAGAACGAGCTGCTGAAGAAATGACCCTCGGATAATCCACGTCTAAATCCTTATATGCCTTAGAATGTGCATTATAAATCTCTATAAAATCTGGTTCATAAGGCGTGGATTGCCATCCAGCCACTGACCTTGCTTGACTTTTAGAAAGATCATAAAGCATAACTTTTCCATTTTGTTTTTTGCACAATTGTATAGCTTGTTGAATATTCAATCCAGGTTTTATGTTCTGTTGAATATTATAAAAAACTGCTTTTACACCATCTGAGCTCAGATAATCTTGACCAGGAATTACTTTTAAATCAATAGCGGTAGACTCCGCTTGTTTTTTTGCTATGTAACCAGTTTGAACACCAAACCTTGACACAATCCCAATTATATCCAAACCTTTGACAATTGCAGAAGATAGAATAGATTTAATTTTAGATTGAATTTCAGATTGATTTGCGGGCTCAAGCTCATCACCAAGATAAACACGTAAATCCATTCTTAGATTGTGTTTTCTTAATGCTGTTTTTAAAAATCCTGAATACCACACATAAATTATTTAAAGAAAAAAAGCTTCAAAGCCTTTAATTTCTTTTATTTCCGCATCCACCACAAAAGTTATCTGTTTCTAAATATTGTGAACCACAATTTCTGCAAAATAAGTCTTTAATAGATTTAGTGCTTGTTTCTATAATTTTTCTTTCACTCACTGGAGCATCAGGAATGAAAACATTTTGTGAAATTGCTTTTCCATTAAAAGTTTCTGGTTCAATTACGTTTTGAGGTAAAATTTGCCCGTTTTTATCCACTCTTAAAGCTAAATCAACTTTAGCTGGTCTATAACCTAAATGTTGATTAAGATTTTTTATCACTTCCTCTTCTGTAAGATCGTCCAAACTCGTGTTCCAAGTATCTTGTTCTATTTCTTCTTCATGACTGTCAATAATATTTTCTGAATCTTGCTTCTCATTTTCAGAATTTTGTGATAAATTCATGGCTTCACCAAGTTTATCCAAACTTTTTTTGAGTTGTTCTGAAGAATTATAAAACACTGCACCAAGACCGAGAATTGATCCATCAATACTTCCAGTGGGATCTGTTGCTTTTTTTGATGTGCCAGTTATTCCTGTGGCACCTTTCTGAAAATTTGTGATTTTATCTTTTGCAAAAGATATTCGAGATGATTTATTTTCCATACATTAAAATTGTGTAAACTGGTAACCCTTGATTTCTAAGTCTTTTTCTGTTGCGTCCATTTGTTTTAATACAGGCAAAAGTTTATTCATAATTTCTAATTCCCCCCAAGAAGGTGGCACATCAACTGTGAATGTTATTTTATGTGTTTTTTTCTGCTCAGATTGTGTTGAAGGGTTTGCGAAATTTTTAATGTTTGGATTTAATCCAAGATTTTCTGTTGAGTTGTTTGCGATAGATTGTGATAAATCTTGTGCAATTTTATTTAATTCACTCGATAAATCAGGTCGAGAGTGTTGAATAAGTGAAGCAGCTTTAAATAATTTTGAAAAAACCATATTTATATTTTACAAGAAAGAAAAAAAAATCCTTAAAAAAAATGACCTTCACTAATTAGGAAAAGAATATATTAATTAATCTTAATTAATCTAAATTAGAACTAAGGAAAAAAAAATATGTATAATAAAATAGAGAATGCCGTCAGTGTAAGGAAAAGGGCGTAAATATTCTCACACAATCTTAATTGAAGGTTAAAAACAATTTTTAAACAAAAATAAAATATGATTAGAGCTTACAACAAAATATTGAATATTGTAAATGACAATTTTAATATTGCTCTATCTGAAGATCATGGAGATTGTGATGATAGGATTTCAAAAAATCTTATTGAAGAAGCAAAAATACATTGTATCGTTGATGTTTTAATTGAACATGGTTATGTTGATTCAAATCATAGAATTTTTCCAGATTTTACTTCGTAAAGGATAAAAATGAAAATAACTAAAACAATATTGAATTTAACTGCTTTTTTTGCTGTTTTTTCTTCTTCTTATTCACAAGCTACTTTTGGCAGACCACATATAAACTCTGTTATCGGACGAGTGAATGTTTTACCAAATGTAAGAGTGATTGATTTTGGAAGGTTGATATACCAAGGTAGAATGGATGTCAATCCTACGGTAGAAAGAATTAGATTGGGTAAAAAATTAAACCACAATAATGATGGTACATTTTTTTCTAATTCCCTACGTAAACTTCCAGTAAGCACAGATGTTCAATATTATAGAGAATTTGTCCATCAAATGAACGGTTTTCCTTTCCCAGGCTCACAAAGAGTGGTAATTGGAAAAAAAGGTGAAGTTTTTTATACAGGTGATCATTATTCAACTTTTTTTAGAGTAAGGTAAAATTGTGTATAAATAGTACATGAGTGAAATTGCATCTGAGAATAAATTAGTTGAAAAAACACAGTCTGAAAAAGCTATTTCAAAAAAAAATGAAGTGGATGATGAGCCAGAAAAAAGAATTATTTACTTAGCATCTGAATTACCTGGGGTCCCAGAAGTAATAGATCTTATTAATTACGATACATCCCCACCTTACATTTCTATTTTTGAGGATAAAGAAGGATTTTTGGAAGCTGATGCTAGTCTTATTTATCAGGATGAGCGCAAAACACAACGCTTGCGTCCATTATCAGGCTCAAGCTTAGATTCGAAAATACCTAAGGAAAAGGATAAAACAACATTTCGAGAAAGATTATTACATAAAAAAAGTTCATTTCTGTCTAGAGCAATTTTTTTGATTAATCTTTTCTTTTTGAAAGAAAAATACTCAAATTTTTTCACGAATTTTAATTGGGGAATAGCCCCACAGCTAATGCCAGAAGATGTTTTTCAAGCAAAAGTTTTGAACTTGACTAAGTTTAATCGCAATAAATTGATGAAAAAGCATGGCATCAGTGAAGCAGAACTCAATTTTATTGCTTTTGCTAGGTTTCGTTATCCGTTTATAACAAGAGGTGAAGAAGAGTGGACAGAAATTGAAAAAAACGCCTTAGCATTCATTAAAAGAGGCTGGATATCAGAAGACATTAGGGGTAATTTCAAAATAAATGTTGGAAATGTTTACGAATTCAGAGATAGCATTATTTTTTCTGAGCAATTTAAAGACATTATTTTCAAAAAAGTTTTTAAATCAAAGACTTTGCATAAGATTTTGAGGAAGATTGAAAGAAGTGCGAAAACTCAAGTTCACATTTATAATATCTCTCAAATTAGCAAACTTCCTTTCACACAATTCGGGAATAGCAATAGCTCTACACATTCTATTGTTGGTAAAAATGACTTAGAGGTGAGCAATTCAATCAAAAAAGAACCTATTTGTTTCACGAAAGATAGAATTTTAAAAGTAAAAAAAACTGAAACTTTTTAAAAGGTAATTACGTCTTATAATCATAATATTTAAAAAAGGAAACTAAAATGACAAATTCGCTACGACATCTCTATCCAGCCTACGCACCCTCATCGGGGTAGTGGCTAGTCGCGTATTTGACAAGCTACAAACCCCCGAAGGACAAAAACTTTCGGGGGTTTTTTTATTATGAACATTGACAATTAAATATCGTGGTGGTACCAAGGTTGAATTAAACTCTCTCTAAGTGGTGACCCGTAAGTGGATGACTAAGGACGCCCTTCATCCAGCCGAAAATTCATCTACATGTTGAGGAGTTTGGCTTACCTCGCAATCCTTGGGAGATTGAGTACGCTGGTTCAAATCCAGCCATGTAGACCAAGTTTGGGGATATCGCATAGCGGCAATTGCAGAAGACTGTAAATCTTCTATCGAAAGATTTCGTAGGTTCGAGTCCTACTGTCCCCACCAAATTTTCGTGAAATGGGACTGCTGGGGGTGGTCGCCAAGCTTGCACCTTGGATATCAGGTGGGTTCGAATCCCACATTTTACACCATAATACCGAAGTGGCGTAATGTAGCCGCGATAGTCTTAGAAACTATTGTCTTTTGACGTGTGGGTTCAAATCCCACCTTCGGTACCACATAAGTGAGTAGCTTAAATGGTAGAGCTCTTTGGTTGTGACCCAGAGGCGCGTGGGTTCAAATCCCACCTCACTGACCATTTTTTAAATCATAAAATATTCTTGGAACATATTTAAAGTTCATGAAATTCATTTGTTGTGTATTTTTTTCTTCATTAAATAAAGGCTCTTCAATAACTGCTGGTGGTTCAGGTATAGGTGGCTTTATAAGCGCAGGCTCGTTAGCAGGCGAATTTTGTTTTTGGTTATATTCTCTTCCTAAAATTTTACAGGTTTCACAAGTGTTTCCAGTAAATTGCCAGATTGTGTTCCCCCCTGGCATTTGTTCAATGTAGCATTTGCAACCTTCATGTACCGGAGGTAGAATTTTTTTTTGAGAATATCTATACCACACAATCTGAATTTACTAATTTTTTATTGGATATCCTGCTAAGTTGAGGGTCTATACCACGGGAATAAGGTCCCCAACTGTTTTTTAATCTTATCTGATATATTTGGATTAATTTCAAGACTATAAGGATTTATGCGACCAAATTCTGCAAATTCTTTGATGAATCTTTCAGACAATTTTTGGTTACGTGAAATCACAGTCCAATCCACACGGTCTGCAAAATCTTTGATCAAATCCTCAGACAATTTTTGGTGCCATGAAATTTCCTTCCAATTCACACGGTCTGCAAATTCTATGATGAAATCCTCAGACAATTTTTGTTTAGCTGAAATACTCCACCAATCCACACGGTTTTTAAATTCTCTGATGAATTCTTCAGATAGTGGTTGTTTACGTGAAATTTCATTCCAATCCACGCGGTCTGCAAATGTTCTAATTACTTTTTCAGGTATTGGATAATTCTTCAAGACTTTATCCATGTCTAAACTGTCTTCGAAATCTAAAATAAAATCTCCAGATAGTGTTTGGTATTGTGAAATTATGTCCCAATCCAAACTGTCTGCAAATTCACGAATGAATTCTTCAGACAATAGTGGGCGGCTTGAAATCAAATCCCAAGCTACACGATCTGCACTTAATCCCTTACTAAACAAGTATCTCAGCATTTCTTCTGGTGCGTTAACATAATAAAAATTATAATTATTTATACCTTTTTCATTTATGATTTCATCAATTAATTCAAAATCTCCAGATCTCAAAGCATAGTCTTTTACACGCCAATCATCATTCCCAAGATGTTTTTTAATCTCTTCTATTGCAATGTTTCTTCTTCTGTTATAAGTGGCTCTGTATTGATTATTGCCAAAAAGCATAGCTTTTTGGCTTGGAGGGATACTAATTCCTGTATTAAGATATTGTTCAATCAAAAAATCAGCTGTATTATTTGATGTCACAGATTGTAAATTAATAATAGACTCTAATTGTTGATCAGTTAAAAGATGCCCCCTGCCTATATATTTAGATTTATATTCTGCTGGCAACTCTTCAAACCAATTTGGTGTAACATTTCTTTTTCCTAATAATTCATTTTCTTTTCTTTCTTCTTCTGTTACGGGTTTATTTACAAATATTGATGTATCTACACCATTTTGTCTAAGATAATCAAAATAAGTTTCATAATCATTGCCAAACTCAGCTATTGTCCCAGTTTGATTATTTTTGTCAGTAAGTTTTACGATACCTTTTGCTTGCATATCAACCATCACTCTTGATAATGGATCTTCTGGTGGTCTTGTCCCATCACTTACATAGTAAAAAGTGGATTGGTAATTATCCCTGTAGGATTGAAACATTGTATTTCCAGGTTGTGATATACACCATGATGTTCCTGCACCATATCTAATTGTATCGTTAACACTATTACAAGCAAATACTTGTATCTCTCCAGGTGTAAAATTAATTTTTTCTTTAGTTAATTCTTTTTGTTCTTTTTTTTGTTTTAAAAAAATCAATTCAGTATAAAGAGCGTCCACTGCTTCGGTAAATTCAAGAAAATCTGTGTAAAATTTATTATCGAACATCACTCCATCTTTTCTTAATTCTATAATTGGAAGTTTATTTGCTTTATCAAGCTCATTTAGTCTCTCACTAAGTTGGGAAGTATTGTGCCCTTGATTACTGAAATAATCTGCAATCTTCCTTATTATATGTTCTTTGCCAGCTATAATTATTTTTGCAAATCTATACCACACAATCTGAATTTCCTAAATTTGTATCGGATATCCTGCTGCTTTCAGATTGTGTTTGGTTTGGTCTGAGATGTTAGGGTTTTTTAAATTTTAGCTTGTAATAAACATTGAGTTTGGTTTGTCTTGAGATTTTAGGGTTTTGTGAAATCCCATCCCAACTCAAACGTTCTGCAAATTCTTTGATGAAATCCTCCGATAGTGTTTGATTGAATGAAATCCCGCGCCAATCCACACTATCTGCAAATTCACGAATGAATTCTTCAGATAGTGTTTGTTTTTTTGAAATATTATACCAATTCACCTTATCTTTGAATTTTCTGATAAAATCTTCGGATAGTGTTTGGTAATGTGAAATATTACCCCAACCCAAACGACCTGCAAAATCTTTGATGAAATCCTCAGATAGTTTTTGACGCCGTGGAATTTCATCCCAAATCACACGGTCTACAAAATTTCTAATTATTTTTTCAGGTATTGGATAATTCCTCAAGACTTTATCCATGTCTAAACGTTTAGCAAATTCTAAAATAAAATCTCCAGATAGATTTTGGTAAGAGGAAATATAATTCCAATACACATCATCTTTGTATCTTCTGATAAAATCTTCAGATAGTATTTGCATTCGTGAAATCTCAAACCAACCAAGACGATCTTGAAATTCTTCAATAAAATTTTCAGATAGTGAATTGTCTGAAACCCACTCCCAAGCTACATTATCTGCACTTAATCCCTTGCTGAACAAGTATCTCAGCATTTCTTCGGGTGCTTTTATATCATAAAAATTTCTTATGTCTTTTTCATTTATGATTTCATCAATTAATTCAAAATCTCCATGTTCTAAAGCATATCTTGTTAGACTATACTTATCATTCCCAAACTCTTCTTTAATCTCTTTTATTGCAATTGCTCTTCTTCTGTCATAAGTGTCTTTGTATTGTTTTTTGCCAAAAAGCATATCTTTTTGACTTTGAGGAATACTAACTCCTGTATTAAGATATTGTTCAATCAAATATCCAGATATTGTTGGTAAATTAATAATGAATTTTAATTGTTCATCCGTTAAAAGATGTCCTCTTCCTATATATTTAAGTTGTAATTTTAATGGTAACTTTTCAAACCAATTTGGTGTAACATTTCTGTATTCTAATAATTCATTTTCATTTATTTCTTCTTCTGTTAGAGTTTTATTTACAAATTGTGATGTATCTACACCGTTTTTTCTAAGATAATCAAAATAAGCTTCATGATCTTCGTCAAACTCAGCTATTGTCCCAGTGCGATTATTTTTGTCCGTAAGTTTTACGATACCATTTGCTTGCATATCAACCATCACTCTTGATAATGGATCTTCTGGTGGTCTGGTGCCATCATTTACATAGTAAAAAGTAGATTGGTATTTATTCTTATAGGATTGAAATTCTGTATTTCCAGGCTGTGATATACACCAACTTGTTCCTGCGCCATATCTAATTGCGTCATTGACATCATTGCAGGCAACTACTTGTATCTTTCCTGGTACAAAATCAATTTTTTCTTTAGTTAATTCTTTTTGTTCTTTTATTTGTTTGGAGAAAACTAATATAGTATGAAGAGCATCTACAGCTTCGGTAAATTTAAGAAAATCTGTGTAAATGTTATTATCAAACATCACTCCATCTTTTCTTAATTCTATAATTGGAAGTTTATTTGCTTTATCAAGCTCATTTAGTCTCTCACTAAGTTGGGAAGGATCCTGCCCTTGATCGCTAAAATATTCTGCAATCTTCCTTATTATATGTTCTTTGCCAGCTATAATTATTTTTGCAAATTTATACCACACAATCTGAATTTCAAGAAAAAAATAAAAAAACCTAATTTTTACAGAACAAATAGGAGATTGTGTCGTATATATATAATAAGGAAATAATTATGAAATTAAATTTGCAGGGCAGTATTGGATGTTTTATGTGGTCAACCCAAGGGGGTAGTGGCTAAAATCCTGCTGTAAGCAAAATTTTCACCAAAATCCCTGAAGACCAAAAAAACTTCAGGGATTTTTTTATGTACTTTGACAATAAAATAATGAGCGATATTGATGTTAATGGTTAGCATACCTGGCTTCCAACCAGATTGTGTCAGTTCAAGTCTGACATATCGCTCCAATATGGATTTCAGGTGTAGCTGGTGTGCACGAAGCGCTGAAGACGCTTAGGATAGAGTTCAATTCTCTGGGAATCCACCAAATTTTTTAAGGAAGGTAATGCTGAATGGTTTTGGCGAATGTTTGCTAAACATTTCGGACTGAAAGGTCTCTGGTTCAATTCCAGTGCCTTCCTCCATATACGGGGAGTGACCAGTTGGCTCTGTGCAGGAGTGGTTTTATTAAGTTTTGAATATTCACATATGAGAAAACCAAACACTCAATGCTCAATCTGCTCGAATGAAATTTATCGCAGACCATTTCAAATAAAAGCACAAATAAAATTTTATTGTTCTAGTTGTAATCCATCTAAAAAAACAAATAAACTTGCAGAAAAGAAATGCCCAGTGTGTCAAAATTTTTTCAAACCAGATAGTTCAAAATCTACATTTTGTAGTCGTAGTTGTTCAAATAAAAGCCGTTGTGGAATTCATTACCGCAAAGATGGAAATGTATGGAATAATAAATCTAAACTCAGATTGTCAATACTTTTGACTGAGTTTGCTATTACATCTTGTATGGTTGAGGGATGCAACTATAATATCACTTATGATATTCATAGACACATACCTGGAAAAGAAGGTGGTGAATATAAAATAGGAAATATGTTTGCTATCTGCCCAAACCATCATGCAGAGGTTTCTCGCGGTATAATTATTTTGGAAAAAGTAAGCGATAGTAAATTAAAAATAAAGGAAGTGCTGTCATAGGTGTGATAAACCGTCTTGAAAACGGCTGGGCTGATAAGGTCTTGAGAGTTCGAATCTCTCCGCTTCCGCCAAGTTTATGTTGTCTCTAGCTCAGTTGGTAGAGCGTCCCACTGCAGGGGAAGGCGAAGGTTCAATTCCTTCGGGCAACACCATTTTACTGAGGAATAGTGTAATTGGTAACACGCTAGGTTTTGACCCTAGAGACATATTTGCTTGTCCACGTTCGAATCGTGGTTCCTCAGCCATATCCGAGTAGCTCAATGGCAGAGCATAATCTATATAAGATTGAGGTTTTTGGTTCAAATCCAAATTCGGATACCAATTTCGGCAAATTAGCTTAATGGTAGAGCGCAGATTTCATACATCTAAGACAAAAGTTCGATTCTTTTATTTGCCCCCAAACGCACGATTAGCCAAGAGGCAAGGCGAGGGTCTGCAAAATCCTGATCACTGGTTCAAGTCCAGTATCGTGCTCCATATACCAGAGAGAGTAGGTTGTTCCAATAGGTCTTCGAAACCTTTTTGCCTGGGTTCAAATCCCAGCTCTGGTGCCATTTTTATTTGATGGGTATTTGATAAAAACGTTTTTTTTCTGTTTTTTAGATTCAAAAATTCTCTTTTTTTATTTGATGGTCATTTGATTACCTTCACACAAAACAAATTATGAGACCAGCTCAATTGTGTGTGGTGCATTTTCTGAAATGTTAAATAGCCCATTTCCCAATTCATATTTCTTACCAAGGTCATCAATAAATGTTTGAAATTCCATTTCAAGTTTTTCTATCATTTCTTGATTAGCTCTAAATTCTTCTTGCAAAGAAGCCATTTGTTTTTCTACATTTCTCAACATGTCAAATATGTCAGAGCGCTTGCCTTTCAAGTTTAATACCCCAGAACGAAGCTGTGCATAATTATTAAATTCTTCTTTAGTTAAAGCTTTTTCAGATTGTGTAGATGAGTTAAATTTCATAAATTTATTTTACAATTTTTTTGCTCTAACCAGTTCAAATTTTGCCCCTGTTTTTTCGCAAACATTTCTTAAGAAAATCCATGCATTACCAGCTTCATCCACTTCTGCCACAGGTGTGGAGTAACCCTTTAAGCCATTCATCCAAATTACATTATCACCTAACTTGGTTAACGCAAAGTTTTTGGGCATTAATTTATTGATAAAAGCTCTTGCTGGAATAATGGTTCTTGAATTTTCTACTCTAGTTTGTGACCAAATAAAAACATTTGATTCAAAAGTAATTTCAAATACAGGATTTGTCCATGAATCCACTCCATCACCATTATAGATTTGGTAAAATTTATTAACTTCTTTAATGAATGTTGGTTTATCCACTAATTTGCCTGGACATGTTTTGTTCGTCAATGGGTCATCTCTGTGAAACTTTAATGAAGTTGGATCTACTTTTAAAAAGTGGCATAGAAATCCTACAAGCTCATGAGTGTTTTCGAAAATTTCTTTTGCCCTAAGCGAATTAAAATCAGTAGATGTGTCGTAATCACCGAGCATTTCAATCCCCCATGAGTTCGAATTATAGCTTTTTGCATGCACTCCAGGTTTATTTAAAGCTTGGAAAACAATTATGCCTTTATCGTCAACAAAAAAGTGAGGAGCACCATTCCAGTTCATAACATTTTCATAATAATACTTTAAGTTAAGCAAATGTTGATCAGTGAATCCATTAGGTCTTTGAGAAAGATTGGGTGAGGCTGTGTGATGAACCACTGTAAATTGTGGTTTAAAAGTAGTAAAAGACAAAGCTTCCAAATATTTTTTAAGCTCTGTTACTGTCATTCTTAGTCCAACATAAGGAATTTTACCCATATTAAGTTATTTAAAACATTTTTTTAATAAACCTGTAAAAATAAAATATGACATTAAATTGTAATATTCCCCATTTCGAATGTTATGTGAAAAAAGAATTTTTAACCAACTTTACACAATCTGATGCTTTGATTAAAGCTAAAGCTTTTGCTATTAGTAGCACTAGAGGGCAGGTGCTGCAATTTCATGTTTTAACAGAACATGGAGCAATGTTTTCCAAACTTCCCGTTCATTCTTTAGTATTGAAAAAAGATTATGAAAAAATGAATTTAGAAAATTTAGTCACTTATGATGCTTTTAGTTTTCATGTTTCTAATATCACTTATGATTATTTAAAGTATTTAAGATGTGAATATTATTCGGGCGAAAAAAGAATTAAATATGATGCCACTTACTTCACTACAGTGGATTTTTATGATTCTGAATATTCTGATCATCCAGGCATAGCAAAATGCTGTCACATTTTATTTTTAGACAATGGCAACATTGCAGCTGCGCCAAACAATAGAATTTTGTGGCATGATACAGGATTGCAGCCAGATGTTTCTAAAATAGATTATAAGCCATTGAATAAAATTTTTACAGTAGAATGAAAATATTTTTTGATCATATTCTTTTTCAGCAAACTGATTATAATTTTAATCATACACTTGTTACAGCAATTTTTGAAAAAGATGAATTTGATTATGCTTTAGAAAATGGTTTTTTCCCTGATAATTTTTGGCTCAATGAAAATACCAAACATTCAATTCGATGTAAAAAACCTGGCGAATTTGTTTGGGTTCCAGTGAGATCTTCTAGAATTGTAGTGAAAGATTTTGTTTTGAATAAAAAAGATAGAAGATTGTTAAAAAATAATGTTTTAACAAAAAATGTAAAAGCCAATGAAATAAATTATGAAGAATTTTATGAAGTGTATTTGAAATATATTCGTGCAAAAAAATTTGAAGATTATAAAGACAATTTACAAGATTTTATAGATGGTTTTTGCCGAAATGATTTTGAGTTTTTAGAATATAGGCTAGACAATAAACTTATTGGTTTTTGCTTGATTCAAGTTTTTCAAAATAGTTTAGTATCATACCAATTTTGCTGGGATTATGAAAATTCTAAATTGAGTTTAGGTAAATTTTCACAAATACAAGAAGTGGAGTATGCTAAATCATTAGGATTTGATTATGTTTACATTGGCTGTGTTGCTGAAAATGCAGGAATTTATAAAATAAATTTTCCAGGCTTTGAATATTATAATTCTGGCAAGTGGCGAAGAAAAGACAGTTTAATTCAAAAATGGCTTGGAAATGATTCAGATTGTGTGAGTATTTTGGAACTTTTGTGTTTAGAAAAAGAATATATAAAGGATTATAGCGTATAAATTGTTAATTCCAGATTGTGTTAAAGTCGATTTTATATTTAAATTATTTAGATAGTATTAGCAAATACAAAAAAGCAGATACACAATCTTTATTAATTTTAAAAAAATTTGCAATGACTAACGCAGATGCATACAGAATTTTAAATGTATCTGCAAATTCCTCACCAGAAGAAATAAAATCTGCATACAGAAACATGGCATTAAAATTTCATCCTGATATTAATCCAAATGCAAACCCTGATGAAATGATTAATATTAATCTTGCATATGAAAAAATTAAAGAAGCACCTTTACAGAACTCACCTAGTAATCAAAGTAATTATAACAATAATAATTATCGGGATAACGATTTTGAAATTGCTAATCGCTTAAAAGAACAAAAGGAAGATCTCAGAAAAAATTTACCTAAAATTAAAGAATTTTTTATCAACCAATTATTTAATTCTGAAATTTTTAAAAAATTATGGAGCTCTGATGAATTAATTATATACAATAAAAAAAGAAGAAAGCATTTTAAGAAAAAATATGAGAATTATGAATTTCCTCTACACGATAATTTATATGATTTTATTTACGATTTAATAAAAATAATTGAAAAAAAATATCCATTTGCCGCTTTTTATACTACTAATTTTATGAATATTTTAGAAACCGCAAAGGTTTATGGGAAAAATCCAAAAGATGAAATAAGTAAGTATTTTGATGATTATTTCTCTGAATTTTAATCTTCTGGCTCAAAATATGTTACTAGAGTGATAGCTTCAGATTTATTTGTAAACATGGGGAAAAATCTTTCTTCTGTTCTTAAAACATAATTTACATTGTCATCTGGAATTATTTCAGCTTTTACTAGGCAATCAATAATAGCTTTATTTACATTATCTATATCTGATTTACGAGTAAAGCCTCTGCCCTGTACAACTTTTATTTCAATTTCAATAGGAAATTTTTCAGCTTTATCTAAGCCTTCTTTCATTAAATTTATATTTAAGTCTAACCAATTTTTATAAGCTTTAGATTTAACTAATCCATATTTTTTGGATACAGAATACATTTTGTTTTTTGAAATTGGTGGACCCAAAGTAATTGATTTTCTTTTAATAATAAGATTGTACACAAATTATTAAGAAGCCCCACCTTTCCAAAGTTGCCGGAACATCCTTGATCTTCCACCAGGAAAAGCGTACTCGGGAACAGTTACTGTTCCCATGATTGGTCGAACAGCAATTGGAAGTGTTTTAAGCAATTCATTGAATTCCTCCTGATACATTTTGACAGTTTCTTTCAGATTACTTACAGCATCAAAACTTCCAGATTCAGGATCCATAACTAATAATCTCCTTTCCCTTTGATTTAAACCTACCAGTAGTTGTCTTAACAAGTAATAAGTAGCCCCCACGACAAGAGTGGCATCATAGTAAAATGGAACTGTAGCTACACTGTAAATTTTGTTCAAACCAGGTTTTGAGTTTATTGTTTGCAAGGCTAAATACAAAGCATTGTTTATTTGAGCATTTGTAAACATTTTGACATAATAAGATACAAGTAAAGTATCGTATTCTTGTATGCTGACAGGACTTCCATTGACATCAAAGAAATAAAATTTTCCTTCATTGGTAAATCTATAAAATAAACCATTGGGGTAATTATTAGTCAATGTAGATGGATTATCAAATGGATCACTCAGCGATTGATCTAAACTATTGTAGAAACCAGTATAAGGGCTTAGAACAAACATGCTTGATCTTTGTCCGCCATTAGTTGAACATGTAATTCTTACTTGTGGGGCAGGATCAGTAACTAAATCACCATATGCTAAAGTTGCAGATGTTCTTTGGTATCCATATAGAGGTTCTTCATCATAAACTGGAACTCTTAGAAGGGCATTTAATTCATATAAAACAGAAGATTTCAATAATAACTCATCTCCGGTAAATGGCGGTATGGATAATGTTGACGAAAAGTCAAAATTAGTTTGTTTAACATAATATGTGTCAGCGGGATTGCCTGAATTATCAATAAATTCGTTGAGCGGCGCTGCCACGCTTGCTACAAAATCCAATGCTGCAGGAATATATGTTAGTCGGTTATTTGCATCCCCAACAACAATGTTAAAATAGGCGTCTTCTGCAACACAATTTGGCGCGTCAAATTGTAAATAGTTTACTCCTGTTGAACCAACTGTGTTCACAATCTGACCAATTGTTGAAGTTTCACTTGCAGTGGATTCCAGTGAATATCCCACTCCATTAAAACCATAAGTTTTTGTATTAACAGTGTATGATGCTGAAGCCACAACATTTACAGTATCGTTATAAGAATCACAAGCAACAAGAATTCCAAAATGATTATATATTAACGCAGACCAGATTTGATCAGATGGTGTTAGTGTATAATTGAGAGCCCACTGTGTGGAAGTATTACCTAAATTTAAGTTACCATTGTAAATCCATTCCGATATATTATTATCTGAGTCAGCAATGGCTACTTTTGAGCCGTCATAAGAAGCCATTTTTTTAATTGAGTTGCTTAAGCCATTAGTTGAATCTATAATTACACCTGTGGTGCCTGATCCAAGTAAAGCATTGTTTCCACTCATTGAAATTGAACCAGCATAAACATAACTTCCATAAGAATAATAAATATTGTCTTTATAAAAGTTAAAATCAAAATCTAAATAGTTTGTAGTGTTAATGCCTGTCAGTGTTGCATAGTGAATTGAATTGTTTTTGGTGAATGTGGAATTTGAAAAGTTAAAAACAGTTAAAAATGATGCAAACCCAACCATTATTACCTCACTTGTTCCAATTGTGCTTACTTTCAAAGAAACTGGTGAAGCTGAGCCTAAAGAGTTATTATTTGCAAAACCTTGAGTTACAAAAGTGTCTCCTACTTTTTTATAAGCAATTAAGCCAGATTGATTTAAACAGTATAAATATGTTGTCCCAGATCCTAAAGCTAAAGGCAATCCTAAGTTTTGTGTTGATGAGTTTGTGTAATTAGATACAGTTAGAGGAAATCTGTAATCAGTGTTGGCTTGTCCTTTGAAAATTAAAGATTGTGTTGAAGGAAAATTTGTGTCTGGATCCCATGATACATATACGCCAGGATAGTGTGCGCTATTATTATATTCTCCTATTAAACCTTGCTGAAATGGTACTGCACTAGGCATATTATATTTTTATGGAAAAAATGTATTATGCCTTTGCGATTCATTTTTCATCTTCGATAATTATTTCTTCAGCAAAATCCATATCATCAGAATTGATGTCAACGTCAAAATCTACTGCATCTTTAATACCAAGCTCACCATCATCATCGAAATCATCAAAGCCTACGATGTCTCTTAAAAGATTTGCTTTCATAGTTACATCTTCAAGAGTAACATCTGACATATCTTTTGCTTCTTTATTTAAACTAGTCATTTGTGCTTTAACTACACCTGTGTGGTTTGCTGAATCATTAGCAGGTACAGTATAATAGGCATTTGAAGTTTTTTGATTATTTGAAGCAGTTCTTTGTGCCAAAAGCTTTGGTACAATTCCAGGATCTCATTCAACAATATGAGCAAATTCTTCAGCAGTCAATACTTCACCTTGATCTTCATGATATCTTGATGCAATTTCGTAAGCTGTTACATAAGACATAGGGTGGCTTGCTGTTCCAGAGATATCTAACTCACCACTTTTTCTTTTTCCTTTTTCTAAGTCAATGGTATCAACATCTAAAATTTTATCATCTGTTTTAAGTTTTCTAAAATTTTCTTTTTGTTGTTGCTCTCTCATAAGTTGTTTTTTTTCTTTTTGATACTGCATCTCCATTGTTTTTTCATATTCAGCTTCTGAAAGTTTTCTTAAAATTCCGTTTCTAATAGAATCTTTCAAATTTCTGGATCTTTTAATAACATTTTCATCTTCCCATGTTAAATCTTTAACTTCAGTTGGTGCAAATGTTAAACCAATATCACTCACTGAATGCCAGCCAAGTGTAATATTTTGAACAATAAATGTTTCTCTTTCTGCGCTAGAATTTGCCATAAAGTATTTATACACTAAAAATCAGATAATTTTTTGCTTCCATTTTTAAACTCATTACCGAGCCAATATTCATTTGAAATATTTTCTCTAGAATCAGGCGGTGCATCTTTTTTTCTTTTGTGCGTTTCATCTTTCATCCATTTTCCTGATTCTAATCTTTTTTCACTAGCACCAAGTTTTTTTTGATTAGAAGTTCTACCTTCTTTTGTTGAAAAAGAATCAAATATTCTTTTCATAGTACCTTCTCCGCAAGGACAAACCATTTCTGATTTATAATCATTTAAAGAAAGGTGAATTTCATGAATCGAGTTATCACAAGTGCATCTGAATCTGAAAAGCGGCATAAAAAATTTGTACACTTTTATTGCGTAAAATCTCGCGATCATTTTAAAACAAACATTTACGAAGAAGTAGTTTTTAAAAATGGTAGAAAAGCATTGAAGGCTGTAAATCCAGCTAATAATGTTGTATCTTATTTAATTGTTAAGGAGTTTTAAATTGCCAAATTATAGAACAATAACAGATTTATTGAAAAAAGATGCTGGAAAATTAGCTAAAGGGATAATATACATTTTATTGGGTAAGAAGTTTGATCAACTTCTTCCAGAGTTATTAAGAAAAATTACAGGACTAAAGGAAGAAAAAAATAATACAAATGAAAAAACATTTTTAGATATTGAAAAAATTAAACAAGATTTTATGAATATGATGACAAGTTTAGGCTTGGACTCAAGTTTTTTAAAAAGTTTAACAGCCGCAGACATAGTTAGTGTACAAGATTTATCAGATCAACTTTTTTCACATTTTGGAGAAAGAGCGATAAATTTTATCAATGACCCAAAAGTTTTTGAATTAATAGAGGCTATGAGTAATTTTGGCTCTAGCATGATAAAGCAAAAAAGTAACTATCCTGAGTTTGCAACAGATTTAATTAAATATGTTATTGGGTGTAAAAATAAAGCTATTTCAGGTAATGAAATTATAAACACATTAAATGATTTAAAGCAAAAAGCTGATGACCCAGCTGCACCTAAATTTAATTATATTCGTGCTCGTTTACAAAACAATTTTGTTTTAGCTCAAGTTTGGCTTTTATTATATGCAATTGGTAAATTTGATAAACAAACTTTCACGGAAGTTTCAAATATGGTAATGGAAAATGTAAAACTGCAAGGACCAAATTCAAATGGTTTTAATATAGCTTCTCAACTTGCACGAGCTAAAAGCTATACTAAATTTGTGCAATTTCTGAGAGACACTACAATTTATAGAATTGAAGTGCCAGAACGCAAAAAATTTGAAATACGCTTACAAGCAGCTTATGGATCATCATTGAAATGGACAACACTAGATGATGATGATTCAGACAACTGGATGGATAGACAACAGAAATTAAAATTTCGTTCAATGTTGACGTTTCCAAAACTCACAGAAGCTTTGGAAAGAACCATTGAAAGCTCTAAGGCAGTGGAGGAAATTAACAAACAGTAATGGGAAAAATTTTCAAGTCATCAGAAAATAAAAGATTTGCACTTATGACAACAATGATGTTAGCTAAGCCTGCAACGCCTTCACCATTTTCTGCTGGTTCTCCAAACATTTCTGATATTCAAAACAAAATATCCGAAATTATGGGTAAATATGAGGAAGCAAAATCAAATAAAGAAACTGCTCAAGCTATAAAAACTTCGTATGAAAAAATGATTCCCAAAATCACTCTTTCTCTCAGCCCTTGTGAAAATCAAATTTCCGAAGAAGCTCTAATAACATTCGAACAATATCAACTAAAATACGAAGAATATATTAAAGCATTACAGGAACTAAAAGACGCAACATCACAAAACTCAGAAATAAGCAAAGATTTAATAAATTTAAAAAACACCTTAAGCCGTGGCACCCCTGATATAGCCTCAGATATGTACAGTATTAATGCATCAATTGCTAAAGTGGCAAATGAATTTAAAAAAGCAAAAAATGATCTTGAAATAGAAACTAAACAATTTCAACAATTTAAAGTTGTTTCTCCAATTAAAATGCAATTTGCAGAAACAATGACATATTATTGTCAATCTTTAGAACTTTACGAAAAAGCTAAAACAAATCCATTTGTAATGAAAATAGCTGTTGATAGTATTTTATATTGGTCAAAATCTGGAATGAAAATTTTAAAAGATTGGAAAAATATTTACACATCTGAAAAAATTACTTTTGTTGACCCTAAACAAGGTGAATTAATTTCTAGACAGTTTGATACTTTGATAATGAAATTATTTAATAAACAACAAGAATTAATAAAAGAAAGGGCTAATGCAATCCGTGGTAGAAAATAATTACACACAATCTGGCGCTTTTGAAGAATTTGCTGAATTTAATGTTCCAGACTATATATATGAATTAAATTTCGATATCCAAGTGCCTACATTTTCTCAAAAAAAATTTACAGCTGGAGACTTGTTAAATTTTCAAAAAGAAAAAGAAAATTTTAAAAAAGTTTACAAAATTGTGAATTTGGAAAAAAAAATCCCAAATAAAATATCTAAAATTAATAAAGAAGAAAAAAGTGAAAATTTAGAATTACAGAAAAATTTTGATGAAAAAATCTCTAATATACAAGAACATATAAATAAAAAATTGTCTGAATCTAATTCTTTAAATGGTGATCAGATTAAAGATTTAGAATTGAATTTAAAAAAACTTACAGAGAATACAACTGTTGATTCTCATGAATTAAAAAAAATTGAAGAAAGAATAATTGCCACAACAAAGGACTTGGCGGATGATTTACAAGAAAAGATTAATATACAAAATAAATTTCTTGAAAATTTTTTGAAATAAACGATGCCAGACCAATATCAAAATCCTGATGTAAAACCATGTACAGGCAGTTATATATGGACTCCTTCGGTGCCACCAAATATAGGTGGAATAAATCCTATTATAGGGTTCAGTAATTTGATTATTAACAGAGGAAGTTTTAGAAATTATTTTGTTTCTCCAAAAACCGATCCTTCAACAAATGCACCCAAGGTTTCAGTAAATAAATCTAATACAAGTTTCGGTAATCCTTACTCGCCTATAATAAATGCCACAAGACCTTTAGATTTAAATAACAGGGTTATAGTTGCATCTGACGACAACATTGTTTGTAATTATGATAATAGTATAAATTTAATAGATTTTGAATTTTCTTTCACTGAATTTTCCAAACCTTTATCTTGCATACAAATAACTTATGATTTATCTGCATTTGATACTAGCATTCAGTCAGATGATTCAATTATAGAAATTTACGGAATTGATTCTTCAGGAAAAGAAAACAAAATTACAGATAAGATATTTTTAACAAGACAGAGAAATTCAGAAACAGAATCAAACTTACAATATGCAAAAGACAATGAAGATATTGGTGTTAAGTTTGTCACCAAAACTTTTAAAACAGCAACTGAAATTTTAGATAGAGACAAGTTTCCGAAATATAAAAAAATAATTTTCAAAGCAAACTCTAATTATAAAAATTCTTTTATTATCTTTGTTCTTAAGAAAATAATGTTTTTTACGGCAGATCGTGTAAACTTTAGGTTTGATATAAATGAAAAACAGTTACCTTGTAATGCCTTAGGTTATTCAATGTTTGTTAATGGAAATTTTTATCCAGAAATTGGTTACCAAAGTGTTATTAGTACTGGGGGAGGTTTAATATCGGGTTCAGGTTCACCAGTAGTTTCAAAAGGCGCTGAATCTTTTCCGCCAGGAAACAGATTTACTTCTAACATTCATGTGAAAATTTTTAATCCTGATTACAGAACAAATTCGCCAGGATTTGCTCATTCTTTGAATTTGCACTTACTAATTGTTTCATTTCCAGCTTTTGGAGAATATGGAAATTCCGTTTTACCTGGAGTTTTGCATCCATACTTTGCTGTAATTATTGGTCCTACACCTTTCACTCAACAAATGATATTTTACGGAAACTCCGTAACACAATCTGGCGTAAAAACTTTAGCAGTTATACCTTCTGCATCTTATAAAACCAAAACTGGTACAGTTACTGCTACATCTGATAGTGTAACAAAAAATATTTACACATATCAAAAAGGTGTGAATTTTGTTTTAAAAAATCAATTCTATTATGAATCTTTAGGCATTACTACAAGCGAGCAGTTTGTCAATAATTATTTAGATGAATTGTCAATTCCTTCTAAATCTGAATCCTACGATGGAAGCTTGCCAAGATTAAAAAATATTTTGCAAGCTCAAGAGGCAACTATTGCATTAAAAAACGCAACTCCACATACATTTTCTTATTCAACGTTCTTAACAAATAAACCAAGTTTATACGAACTTTTTACAAAAACAGACCCATGTTTAATTTTCAAATGTTCAAATTCGCCAGGTTTTTCTTCATCAACTTTCCAACAACCAGGTTTTATAAGTGCTTCAATAAAAGCTAAAGTTATAGATCAGCCTAAACTTTTTGACACAAAATTAGTGTTCAGGATTTTTGCCGAAAAGAAAAGTGTTAATAAAGTTGATTTTACATCACCATATTTATTAAATCACAGTTTTAAAATAATTGATTCAGGGACACAAGATTCAAAATTAATTTTAGAACAATTTAATGCAGAATGGGATTTTAAAAATGTTTTAGTTTCTGGAAATTTAACTTCTACTTTAAACACAATTGAAGTGGCACAAATTATCAATCCATCTGAACAAGATTTGAAAAGTTTTGTAATTGATGATTTGCCAGATTATGATATATACTGTGCAATTTATGCTTTTTCGGTGCCTAATGACACTTTCGACAATTACAATCTTCAAGATTATTCTTCATTAGATTTGCCATTAGTACAATTTTCAATAAGCGCAGATTTTGTTTTAACTTTACCAATTTATTATCAAAAATCAATCTCAAATGGCGGAAATTTAGAAGCTCAAAATGATCAAGGAGCTTATGGTACTTATACTCAAGACACTTCCGTTTACACAGTTGTGACTAATCTTTACAATGGTCAGCCTGTGAGTGAAAAAACTCCTTACAACAATATTCTTAACGAAATAACTGGGTATAAGGATTTGTATACGTTCGACAGCAACACAATAGACAAAAACACAAGTTTTTCTTTACAGTTTGACACCACTCAAGTGATTGAATCTGATTATTTAATTTTATTTGATGAAACATCACGCGCTAAAATAAATTCTGGTAGTTGGCAATTAGAGATGGATTTTAATACTGACAACTTGAATGATTTCGCAGACACTTTAGTGCGTTTTGAGTTAATTTTAATAGATTCAATCACTTTCAATTTTGTGCTTAACATTGCTTCCGCCCCATACCAGAGTATAAAAAATAAATTAATCTTTGAAAATATTGAGATACCATTTTTTTTGCCTTTTGAAGAAAACAAGATTGTGTTAAAGTTGTTCTTGAAGAATTCCAAAAAAGCAGGCACTATTGTGTTCAACAAACTTTCTTTAACAAAAAACACAATCGAATACTTTGACTACACAAGAAGATTACCACAAACTGCTCCTCTAAACTTTTATGAAGATCTTCCTATTCAACCATTTTCATTTGTTGGTGGGTGTTCCACTTTTGCGTTGTATTTAGATTTACCTTCATCTGGGACAATTTTATATGATCCTAGTCCAAGTGGGTCAGGGTTACCTATTAGTGGGGCAATTTATTCACCAACATGGGCTGTTGATTTACCAGAGAACCTAGAGCTAAATTATCGAGGAAACATAAATGATAGTTTATTTCCGACAAGAGCAAGAGGAATACAGCCATATAAAATTTTCTTTAGAACAGGAATTTCAAATAAAACTAGAACTGTTGATACAAAAAGACACAAACTTAGTGGTTTAATTAACACAGTATATAATTTTCCTAGTCCTGGTTCTGACTCATCAATAAAACAATTGATTACAGAAAGTTTTTTTAGATTTTCATTATTTCAAGATTATGTTTACACTTTAAATGATAATTCAAATCTTGTTTTGCTTAATTTAGATAACCCTATGTTATCAAAGGGAAGTAATTTATTTTTAGAAGGTCAAAAAAATGTTTTCAATGATACTACAACTATCTTAACGCAAATTCCTTTTCCTGGTTATTATGCAATACAACCAGCCGAAAATGGCACTTTTTATCCAATAACAAATAATGATTTTATAAAAACAAAAATGCAAAGTTGCCCAATTGTTGTTTTTGATTATAAAGATTTTAAAACTTTCACTGTTGGAGTAACACCTTCTGGAAATCTTATTTACTCTGAAGACCAATTTAATAACACAAACTCATTTCCTCAATATGCATTGATTGAGGGTGACCCCAAAAATACTAAAACTAATGCGGAGTTAAATAATTTTGCTATTTTAACACAAAATGCAAATTATGTTGGTCCAGTTCAATCTACTTATCCAGGCATACTTCTGCATAAAACTGACAATATTGTTTTTTACGTATACAATCAACAAAATTCTTTGAAGTCAATTACACAAAACAACATTACTATTTTTTTCGGTACAGCTATTTATGCGAGAATTTTAAATGGTGCAGGACCATCAAATCCTAGATTATTTTTTGATTTCAAAAATTTTCTAAAACAAGTTGATTCAAGTGTTATGGATTGGCAAGATTTTCCAATAATTGAACATATCACTGTTTGTAAACATGACCTGTATCCATTTGGTGATGAGTTTTATGTTGCTTTTGTTTGTTCGCAAAAAATATTTATGTTAAAGGCTGTCTACAGTGCTTATGGTTTTTTTGTTCCAACAGTCACATTTGTAGCTGGCAATTTAAATAAAAATACAGCAACCACAGACAAAAAATTCATAGAACTACTTGAAAAAGCATTTGAAATTTCCATAATTTACAAATTGAAATATCCTGTCGGCAAAGAAAAACCTTATTCTAAAAACATAGAAGGTTCTCAAAGAGTAGGTTTTGTAGATTATGATGGCAAATATCTTGGAATTCAATTTTTTGAAGGAGATTTTTTAAAAGAAGTAGTTTTTGAAAAATCATTTGCAATTGATGCTGATTTTAGAAATATAGGTTCAGCTTAGGTAAGCACTAAAAACTTTTATAATTTAATAAAGTAGATGAGAATTGGAACTTCAACAAATCTTAATAATTCAAGCAATTTTGAAATATTAAATACTTTAGACACCAAACAACAATTAAAAATTCTTGTTGAGCTTGGTTATTTTGATATAAAATCAAGGTCAAACTTTGCTGCTGGTTTTGTGTCTGAAACTGTTAACAACCCTTTTTATCCTAACCCAGGAGGCAAGCAAGGTGAATCATTTTTTAAAAATGAAGAGCTTAAAAAAAATAAATCAAGAAAACTAAATGTTGTAGCCAATGGAGTAATGCCTCCGCATGTTGAAATTACAGGTGCTCCATATTGCACTTTTGTAGAAGGCACATTATTGCCTGGAAAGGTACATCCTTTCTATGATTTAATTAAAGGTCCACTGGAACCTTTTCCCGCACCAGTCATACAGGCAGATAGTACTCAAAGTTTTTTAACACAAAACCCAGACATTTTAGATCAATTTTTTACAGCAGTAAATGATCCAACAACACAATCTTTTAATAAACTTGGTACACCATTTATTCCTGGTACAACAAAAACTTCTAATGCAGTATTAAATAAATCTACAAAAGGAGATATAAGTCCTCTTCCCAGTTATAATATTTGGCAAATAGATAATTTACCAGGAGTAGTAGATGGGAACAAAAAGATAAATTTTAATTTTGAAGACTTTTTAGGTTTTTTACCCAAAAATAATGTAAACTCAAAAGATATTCAACCTTATGCTCAAACTTGGTCTTTCACCGATACTGCACAAGTTCAAGTATATGCCTCTAATTCTCAAGTTTCATTGACAAGAATATACCCAATGACTTATGATTATACTGTTAATGAAAAAGCAAAGTATTTAATTTATAACAACGCCACTTTATCAAAAGAGCTTGAGGTAGTTAATGTAGGTTTCTCCACCTCTGTAAACACTCCAGTTGGCTTTGCTATGAAGTTTTCAAGTATAGTTGTTAGCAATAATCTTCCAACACAAGCTCCAACAAATGATACTGTGCTTGCAGAATCAAGATTGATAATTTCTTGGGGATATCTTCCAAACTCACCAATTACTACTCAAGAAAATTGCGAAGTACTTGCATCTAAACAAAAAATTTATCGGTACACTTTAGAAATTAGCCCAAATGATTCCCCAAGATTATTTTTTAATTTGAATGAGTTAAATATGCAAAATATTAATGCAGGAGCTAACTACAAATCAGTTGAGCTTAGCAATTTAAAAAGAATCAGTTCTCCGAATAAAAATTCAGGTGACAAAACACCAAATGAATATGAACTTTATGTTTATTATTCTGGTCAATATTTATATATAGGTAATGAAAAAGATCCATCTTCGTGGCAAGCAATTAAAAGACCAAAAATAGTTGTAAGTAATCAAACTGGAAACACATTTGAAGAAATACAATACGATCACTATTTAGACGATAAGTCTTATGTGAACATTCAAGCTCAATATATGGATTTCACTTTTTGTTATGGTCCACCATTATTTGATCCCCATGATGACCAAAATATTCCAGCACTAGGCTCTTCTCAATTAGCAAACACACTTAATTTCATTCAATTTAATAATTCGTATGATAAAAAAGAGCTTATTCCAAAAAAAGAAACAGTTTTACAAGTCTTGAAAGATCATACTGCATTTACATTTGAAAACAATAATCAAAAACCAGATCCTGTTATTGGTGGCGCAACAGTTTACCGTGATGTTAGAACAAAAAATAATCAGAATTTATATGATGCTCAAGTTGAAGATTTAAACCCTAATTCATCAAAAGGTCAATATGCAATCAAAGTTACGTTCCCCAAAACACTAGGAGGGGATGTGTTCAATAAAGTGGTTCCAGATTTTGAAGTTCCTGAGCCAGATATTTTAGAAAGTTATGTGAAATATGATTTAACTACTAAAGATGGTATAAAAAATATTTCAGAAATTTTAACACAATCTGTTACTTCAATGTCTATAAACAAGAACTTGGAACAAGGTGCATCTAACTATGTTAAATCGCATTTAAATATCACTTTTGTAAACCTTAATAGATCGGAAGTGGGTTTAAAAATATTACAATTTATGCGGCACAATATTTGTGTTTTGAGAATTTCTGCAGGGTATGACACAATGTATCCATATTTTGAGGGTATGGTTTTTGATATACGTGTTAATGAAAATCTTGACAAAACAACTATTGTAGTTGACGCTTATGATTTAATCGATGCCCTTTTTGAAAGAGATAAAACATCAATACTTTCTAAAGTTGCCATGCATTTTCCAGGAATGAAAATTAAAAAAATCATTAATTCTTTAGTTTATTTTTCTGAGTTACACAATCATTTTAAGTATGATTTGGGCGATATTAACAATTCAAACACAATTGCATATTATCTTGAAAATGATCCCAAAGCATCGCTTCCAAGAATTGCTGATTCTATGGCTATTGCCAATTTATCTAAGTTTTATGTTTCACCATATAGTGTGCAAAATGGATATTTTAAAGTGCTAAAACAGTGTAGAGATCTTTTAATACAAGTGGATATAAATCCAGGCGCTGAAAAGAAAAGGTTTGATGTGCCAGTTTATTATTGGTATACAAGCGGTTCTTCTTCGCTAAATAGCCCTGGCAGAGTAGGTGTATCTACAGATGTGGATGGTATTGTAATGAGTTCGAGAACTTTACCAAAAGATAAAAACACATTTTATTTGAGAAGAAAAAACATTACAGAGCTTATGACAAAAGATATAAATCAAATTCATGGATATCTTACTGGTGAATCTGCATTCACTTCAAGTTCTAATGCGGATAACCTTTTTTATCAAGGAATTTTTAGATTTTTAGATATTGATTCAAAATTCAACTCTAGTGTATATAACTTTACAGACGCCATCACACCTTTCAGTGCAATTGAGGATGCAAATAATTACATTGGTTATGAAAAAATAGTAACGTTTGATGATCCTGATAGTGACCCTGACACTCACACCACAATTTCAGGCTTAAGTTTGCCAGATGCTGATTTTGCAAATTCTTTTTTACAAAAATGGATGAATGCAAACTATAACACAGTTTATGAAAATATTAATTTATCAGCTTACGTTACTAAGCCTTTAAAAGAATGGGGCTGGTTTACAGTTTGTGTAGAAAATGATTTACCAGAAAATTCTATAGGGTTAACTACAAATAAAATTGTTTTTGAAACTACAGAAATTCCAGAGCAGTTTCTTTTATCAGGAATTACATATAATTTTGATATTGAAAATAACTTGATAAAAGCTTCTGTAAACGGATCCAAAAAACCAATTCAAAATATTTAGTTTCAAGGTTTCTCTATTCAAAAATCGCAATAACCATATATGCGTTTCAATAATTTATCAGAAGCAATCAAGTATTATTCACAAACAATGAGCAAAACTGATAATATCGCGCCCTATGGTTCATTTGCCGCAGAAATATCGCAAGTTCCAGTTTTGAATACCAATTACATTGAGCCACAATCTCCAGAGGCTATGACATATGGTGTTACTCTGTGGGGGCTCGGAAAAATTACAGATATAAGTAAACCAATCGTATGAATAAAACACCAATTTATCAATTAGGCTATTTCATTCCCAATATGACTATTGGGAATGAACTTGATTTAGACAAAAATCGTTTTACAACTATAGAAAATCAACTATACAATGTATATAACATTTTTGGCAATGGTGTTCTAACTAAATTTGATGAAAATGGAAAACAAATTCCATCTTGGAATCTTTCAGCAGTTCCATCACAAAAAACAATTCGCATCAGCGAAGGTAAAGGTCATGTAAGTTATAAATTTTCTGAAACATCTCAGTATGTTGACGTGAATTTAATTTTACCTGGAAGTGTCACTTCTGGAACTTTTATTTATTATTTTTATGCTGTTCAAAATGCGACAACTCCTGTTGATAAAACTATTAATTTTACTTACTCACTAACACAAATAGTAGATCGTGAAAATTATATTGGTTTAGGCGCGGCTGAACTAACTGTAAATTCTGATGGCTCTTTTACTCTTGTGGCTTACAATGACGCAGATCATGGAAGACAAGAAATTTCGTTATTTAGTTCTTTAACTGGATTAGTGAAAAATCATAAACACATAGGAGGTTTGAATAATCCTTCTCCAATAGATTTGTCAAAACATGTAACTGGTTTCTTGTCATCCGACAATATAGATCAACTAGATTTGAGTAAAGTTACATCAGGTACATTAAGTGCAAATCGTTTACCGCAAATAGACCACAATACTTTAACAAACATTGGCACTCTTACTCACGAGCAGATTGATGCACTGCTTGCTTCTTTACAATATCCAGATCAAAATTACAGTTTATCAGATTATGGTATAGTGAATAGGCTACAAATTATTTTAGCTCTTAAAAAACAATCAGGATTTTTTAATATCGATGGAGAGCAGATTAATTCTATATTTTATGTTCCTTATCCACAAATGGATAAATTTGTGGATTATTCAAATACTACAGCTCTTATTAATACTGAACTACATAGGGTTTATGGCACAACTGGTTTAGCAAGGCAATCTAATGTTATTAAAATTAATTCTACGCAAGATTTCCAAACTGCACTTTTTTTTGCTGAAGACTCTATACCAAATCCCACTGTTTCAAATATTGAAGTTACTGGGGTAGTCACTACTCCGGTGGCTGGATCGCTTAACATACCGTATGGTTTAACTGGATCCGCAAACACAATCTATGTTTCTGGAGCGCAAGATTCATATGTGTCAGCTTTTTCAACTTCTGGCGTATACATAAATAGAAGAATTGATTTTGACCCAAATTTAAATTTGAATTCCCCATTGGGTCTTAGTTTTGATTCTATCAATAACTACTTATATATAGCTGATACTTATAACCATAGGATTATAGTTACTGACAGTAATTTTTCATCTGTTATTGCTAAAGTTGGAGCCAATAATGCTTCTGGTGTACCAGGAAGCGGAAATGGGATTGGTTTTAATTTTCCTAAGGGAGTTTTTGGTATAGGTAACACATTCTATGTCGCTGACTCAGGCAATAATCAAATTCAAAAGTATACTTGGAGTGGTGGAGTTCCTGTTTATCAAAGAACATACAAATATTCAGATAATACAATTATTGGTCTGAACCAATCTTTGAATGACCCAAGGGGGCTAATTGCTACTTCGTTTGAAGGAAACAATTATTTATTTGTTTCTGATTACAATAATCACAGAGTTTTATGCGGAATAGAAACAAATAACAAACTTTCTATTTATCAAGTATTGGGTGGAAATAGCGGTGGTTTTGGTGTTGCAAATACTAACCTTATAACATACAACGCTTCTAGTTCAGTTACAGGAGTTGGCGCATCTTTTAGATTTTCTGCGTCGCTAAATGACACAATACAATCTATTGGAATAGCCTCTTCGGGTACTGGCTATAGTAATAATGATACTTTTGTGATAAATTACAACGGTAATCAAAATGGATTATTTAATGTACTCACTGATGGGGCAGGTCACATTACCACTGCTTTCGTGACATACGGAGTGAATACTACTTTTATTTACGGTTTTGATCATCCACAAGGTTTAGCTATTAATGGAATAGGTTCTAGGTTAGATTTGTTGATTTCAGACACAGACAACAATAGAATTATAAATTATCGAAGTATAGTGGGGGTTGGTACAACTTCTGGTCAGTTTGTGTATAGTTATAATTTTGGCACCTCTGGTTCGATTGGCATTACATCAATGTCTATATACATGCAGAGACCAGCTGGAATACATGCACAGCAAGGTTTTAGCACGTTTTTTGTAGCCGATAGCTTGAATAACAGAGTACATAGATTGTCTACTTCTTTTGCTAATAATTCTATTTCTGGAATAACTACTTATACTTTTGGAATAGGTGATACCTCATTAACGGATGGCGGGATAACTTTAACAAAACCAATTTCTTATCTTGGCATATCAACACCTTCAACTGCTGGCTCAGCTACACTTGGGTGGTATGTTGGCGAGCAAATTGTTCAAGGCACACAGTTCCAAGCAGACTCAATAGATAGATATTCTTATGTTACATTTGCAACAAAAACTTTGACAATACAAGATACTGTTGCAGTTTCAATTGCCACATTGAACGAGACAGCTGATAGAACTTTAGGTCAAATCAGTTGTTACTTAATTTTTGCAGATACATTTTCCGGTGGCACCTTGATACCTTTTAGTTTAAGTAACAATACTAATAGATCTTCAATAAAAATTTCTGAAAAAATTTACACAATCAGACAAAATGGTTCAACAACATCACAATTTTATGATTTTGTTGATTTAACTTTGTTTACTGAACAGCCAAACCCATCAATAATTGGTTTTGGGTTTAAGTGGTCAACATCAACTGGCTGGACTAATAATGATAACTACCAGTTGGGTTGGTATTTACCACAATTCAACACGCAAATCCTGCAAACTAATTATCCCAAAGTTCTTACATATCGTCAAGCAAATGGTTTAAAAAATTCAATTTTTGCATTTAATGCCAATAAATATGCTGGTACAGGAACATTTGTTTTCAGGTTTGATTCAGGTGTAGCCGGAAATGCAACATTTGATAATGTTATTTATAGTTTTTCCACCCCTTACTCGCCAAAAGGTACTTCAAGTATTCAATTTTATTATAGAGTTGATGACACCTTGGATCAACTTAATCTTGATTCATATACTCTAAATCCAATTTATCCAATCTCTGGAGGTAGCACAAACATCAATAAATCCGGAAGATATATTGATTTAATATTTGTGCTCAATGCCGCTAGTGTTGATCAGCTTGCAGCGCCAGTAATAAGTAGCATTGCACTTAATTATAGTGTGTACGGAAAATCCACGGGAATTATTTATGACACAAATGTAAACAATGCTCCTCAAGGTTTATACCCTAGACTAAAATGGTCACAAGGAGAATACTCAAATATCAGTGTTGTCCCAGTGCCCAATGATAATAACCAGTCATATCAAATAGAAATTACAGACACTGAAAATATCAACAAATATATTTATTTGTCCACAAATAATTTAGAGCTTACAGACTCAACTAATACAACAGGATTTGTAGACATCAATAACAATCTTTATTTATCGCCTTATCAAGCATTTGCTGGGTTAGATGCTGGACTTTTAAATCCACAACATTTTATTTCAAACGGAGAATCAGGATATTTCATCGCTGATACAGACAGTGATAGAGTTTTAGAAGTAAATTCAAATGGAACGGTTGTAAGATCTATTCAAGGAAATATCAAGTTGCCAAGATGTGATAGAGCTTTTGCAATTCTTGGTGCATTTTATAATACCAACACTCGGCAACTCTATGCTGTCTTCAGTCAGTATTTGATTTTTGCCACAGATTACACACAATCTTTATCAGTGTCAGTAAATGGAGTATCGTATTCGCTCACAAATTCAGCATACTTCGATCAAACCAATGTAGGGCTTTTCGCGGTAAATGCGAACAATCAATCTGCCACTTTTTATGTCACTGTTACAAAAACTATGGACGCTCTTTTAACAGCTAACCCAGATGATATAAGATTTGAAATTCAAAATCCTAGTACAAATCCACCATTTTTATTACCAACTACTGGAAGAAGTGATGGTAACTCGCCTGAAAATGAAACTATAACCTATAACACTTCACAGTTTGATGAATTTGATATAAACAATGCTTTGGGCATTGGTACAATTTTAAATTACAACTCAAATGTAGTTGTAAATGTTGTTGATCCAGTAACATTTGGCACTGCTACAGAAACAAGCACAGAACTGTGGAGTTATTGGCAAGGATCTAACCAATTCCCGAATTACTCCAATTTCTATTCAATACCTGTAAATGTTTTTCCGATTTATTTTGATAATATTTTCAAGCCTATTCATTTAGATTACACAGAAGCAAACGCCTTAGTTGTGTCTACTGTAGGTAACAATGCGGTAAGATCTTATAATTCAAATTTTGTTTTAGGATACAAGATAAGTTTGTCTAGTTTTACTTTTAATGAAAAACTTGGCGGTTCTACTGTGGTGTTAGATCGTGGTGCAGACGAGAATGGAAATGTACTTTTAATTGCTCAACCAGGGATAAGCACAAATAATATTGTCGGAAAAGCAATTGTATACAATAGAAATTCTGGATCCTTAGTGAATCAATACGAATTTGCAAATTTTGATGCAGTGAAAGCTTATTCTGAAGATGATAGCTATTTAATTCTTCTAAATGACAGATTGGGGGGAATTAGATCTAAATTAATTAAAATTGGTCAAGATGGTTCAAATCAATATTCTTTATCAAATGTATTTTCACGACCAGTGTCGCTAGAAATCAAAGAAAATGGTTATTATTATGTTTCAGACCTTACTGGACAATATGGAAGTATATTTTTTAGAACTTTTGTAGCAGATGGATCAGGTAATTCAACCGGATCGAATACAGGAGGATCGGGAGGTTCTACTTCGGGTGGTAATGCTGGAGGAAATATTATAGGCGGTACTACTGGTGGCTCATCTGGAGATTCAACAGGTGGTGGCACTGTAATAGGTGGTGGTGGTGGTTAATTTTTTGTACCCTAAAAAGAATAATATTTTTAAGACAGCGCAATATTCTTCTCAGATTGTGTCAAATGATTTGCCAAAGTATTCTATATCAGTTTATGATGATTCTTTATTTAAATACAAAAGACAATCTAAAAATGGCTCTCAAATTTTAAGCAACATTATTTCAGATGATTTTTTCCCAAAAGAAATATCATCTGAAAACAAAACTAATTACATTGAAGGTGTAAGTGGTGCTTCTAAAATATTCTATTTGAAAATTTTAGTGAATAAACCAATAGCAGAAGATTCCCCAGGAAACTATTCTAAAATTTTTTATTTGGCAAAAACTCAAATTTTTGGCTCTATATCCACTGTGTATTATTCTGTGAGATGTATAGAAAAAAATCAAAATTTTACTGTATACACTTCTGTAATTTCAATCAAAAAATCTGATTTTGTCACACAATTCGATGGAGAAGTATTTTTAAATTTGGTAGGTGATTATGATGTTGAAATTCAAATTCCAATTGATTTGCAAATCAATAATTCAGCATCATCTTCAATTAGCCAGGTAAGTTCCGCTGTCCCGCAAACACTAAGTGCTACAGCAAACTATTCAGCTTATTTTCAAACTTTTCCTGTGACATTTGATTACTATGAATATTCAGATAATAGAGACTTTAATTATCAGTATATAAATTTGAATCTTACAAATAGTTTGTTTTCAACTACTAATCCATTAATAATTTCTAAACTTTCATCGGGAATTTCACTAAGGCTTACTTTCTCTGGTTCTTACAATATTTCTGATTTTAATTATTTTGGTTTAACAATCACAAATTCTGATCCTAACTACAATCCAAACGCAGATACAATTTTCAAGCTTGTGTTTACTACTGTTGAAAATGAAATTATAAGTGTTGAAGAATGCAAGATTTTAAGCAATATAAATTCTGGATATTATAATGTGATTTTTAAACTGGTTAACATTGAACCAAATTTGAATAATTTAAACTATGTTGTAATTCAAATTATATCTACAAGAACACTCACACAATCTTACACAATTTCTTATCTTAACTTTATAAATCCAATTACTGTAGGGGCTTTTAGTGCAAAATCAATAAACAACTCAAATGAATATGAATTATTTACGTTTGATCCCTGCAATAATTTGCTTAATATAAATCAGTTGAAAAATCAAGAATTAATTCAAAGTAATAATCTTTTCAGTACAGTGGAAACTTTATTAGAAGTGAAAGACGAAATTGTTTATGAAATCATAACACAATCTGGGGAAATATTATTGCCAGAAAACGCAATGATATTTACAGAAAATGATTTTTTACCTGTATATTCTATCAATAAGAAAACTTTAATATTTTATAATAAAGTGTTAGAGCCAATAAAATCAATTAAAATAAAACCT
>Ga0114969_10000011_pt1 | contig 153917 bp, 184 predicted proteins | sample M_130807_MF_Meta_FD_87316 | JGI IMG/M metagenome (GOLD analysis project Ga0114969, IMG submission 87316) | Freshwater microbial communities from Lake Montjoie, Canada to study carbon cycling - M_130807_MF_MetaG | ecosystem: Environmental > Aquatic > Freshwater > Lake | place: Lake Montjoie... | reverse complement strand
TCAAATACTGCTGTAACTTTCACGCTCGACTCAAATACTGGCTGGAGCAGTTGGACTTACGATTCCTCAGCATGGACATTCACTACTACGCCTGGTCAAAACTGGGTATTCAACAACAGTTCATATAACAACAACATCTTGAATGGAGACGCTACTTTTAACAACAACTCATACAACAACAGCGGCAGCACAGTGTCCCACGACGCTACGTTCAACAGCAGTTCAACCAACAACGGAACAGTGTCTAACGAAGCTACTTTTAATGAAAGTTCATTTAATACCGACTACGGAACAGTTTACAATGCTATCTTCAATGGCATCTCATACAACAACACCAACAGTACAGTAACCAACGATGCAACCTTTAACGTCACTTCACACAACGAAGGCACAGTGTCTAACAACGCTACTTTTAACGACAGTTCATACAACGGACTCTACAGCACGGTGTCTAACGACGCTACATTCAATGATAGTGCATACAACGCCGGTGCTATAAATGGAGATGCAACATTTAACCATAATTCTTATTCCGCTAACTCTGCATCTTTCAATGTTGGAACGAATTTATTTTTTAATCAGAACGCCCAACTACTGGGATCTATAGATGTTAATTCTATTACATTTAGAGGAAACTCACAGAATCTATATGGTATAGGAGATAATGCTCCTTCTGCTCCTAATACTATAGTAATAGCACATGGCAGCGGCATCAATGGTAGCAATATTCTCGGTATGTTTTAATTTAATCAAAAGGAGATTTTTATGATTTTAGCCCAGCCCGTAACTTTTACCCCACCCACTATTACGAGAGCAAATGGTGAAGTGCGAGTTCAAAAACCCATAACGCTTTCAGAACTTAATGTCATTATAGTTGATGATAATAAACGTCAAAGCGTTGTCGCACAAATTAGACCATGTCCTTATCCTCTTATTCTATGGGAAAAAGAAGATTATGTGTCCGCTGGTGATTATACCCAAGCTTCTGTGGAAGTTAGGGTTTTAGAATTGTTGGGTTCAGATATAGCATCTGGTCTTATTAAGCTATTTTCTCCTCCAGTTCGTTCCAAGAAATCATAATCCGACATTATTTTAAATAACTTGGCAAAAATGTTTCGTAATAAACCCAAATTAATGAAGTTTTAGCTCTGGAAGCTACCGTGTATGACCAACGGATGTGATCCCATTTATCGCATCTTTGCTCAAATGCAATAACAGATCCAAATTCATCTCCCTGTGACTTATGTGCTGTAATTGCATACGCATAATCAAAAGGATTTGATGTTTGCGAAAAAACAAATTGATTTGTCTCTTTTCCAAATTGATCTTCATCAAAGTGAATATTTTCAAATAATTTATTATCTGATGTAAAATCAAATCTTTCTTTTTTGTGGATCTTTGTAACAATCCCTTGCATTCCATTGAACAGACCTAATTGCTTATTATTTTTTAAACATATTACCTTTTCTCCTTTTGTAAGATAAGTATTTTGTATATTTTTATGAATTCTAACTCGTTCATTTAATTTTGAACGTGTTTTATTAAATGCACAAATTACTTGATCAACTGTTGATAGATGTATATTTTCAATAAGAGATTCTTTGACAATTTGCACCTTTTTAGCATCATTGAAAGTTATGGCTGGATTTCCTTTTCTTAAATGTTCTGCGAAGAAAGCAATTTCTCCAGCATTTCTATGAACTTTTTCTAATCTATGGCGTGGATCTTTCATTAAGTTGCATTTAGTTCCAATTGGTTCAAGTTGACCGTGATCGCCAACGTAAATTATTGGCAATCCAAATGATGCTAAATCATCATGGATTTCTTTGCTAACCATTGATGCTTCATCGACAATAAACCCATCTATTCCCCTTGATAAAATATCAGACTTATGGGTTAAATGCCATATTGTTTCACCTTCTTCATTTTTATAAGGTTTATAGATAATGCCATGAATTGTATCGGCATCTATTCCTTTTTTTCTTAAAACGTTCGTGGCTTTACCAGTAAAAGCACATGCACTGAAATTTAATCCTTTTCTTTTAAGAGCTTCGGTTAAAACCTTAGTTGTTGTGGTTTTACCTGTGCCTGCATGACCTCCGAGACAAATTATTTGTTCGTTATTTAAATCCTTAACAATGCCTCTTATTACATCTTTTTGTTCATCTGTTAAATAAATTGGCATTGTTTTTGGCTGCTTTTTCAAGCCCACTGGCTAAGATGGTGACGAGAAATTATCCTATGATCGTACACGAAGCCAGACGAAAGATTTAATTTGGGTGCAGGCAATTCATATTGGTGGCGGCTGAGACTTTTTTGACATCTTTTTTATAGTTTTTTTTGTTTTTAATTTGTCATTCCGCCAGAAAACAAATTCATTTTGCTTATCGTCAAAAGCACTTTCTATTTTGTCGGTGGAAACAAGTTCCATTAGCATATTGCTAATAATCCTTCTATTTAAATAATCTATTATTTTTACAAAGTTTTTAGCAGATATAATTAATTGGTATGTTCCAATTTCAGTTTGTTTGCTTTCCACCATTGATTTTATTATATTATGAGCTTCTCCTATTGTTAATTTGTTTTCTAGATTGTTATAATTTTCATGAAATAATTCTGTAAAATCTGTTTTTTGTTCTTTATCTTCATTTGCAAAAAAGTCATCTAGAACTATTTTTCTTATTCTAGAAACGAATTCATCCATATCTTCTATTTCATACCATTTTTGTTTTTTCATTTTATTCCTTTTGTTGAGTTGTTTTTTAAGTATAGTGTATTTTAACTTTCTAAGATAGTCTGATTTGATTAATTTAATTCATGAAAATTAGATTGATTCGATTATTGGAAATTGACAATATTATTTATATATGTTATGTTTCCAAAAACAGGTAGTCATCGGCAATGAGTCAAAATACCGTGGAAAACCATTCATGCTGTGTTGTGATACAGAGTTGCGACAAATACCGAGAAGCGTGGAATAATTTATTTTGGTCCATGAAAAAATATTGGGATCAAGATATTCCTTGTACGATTTATTTTTGCAACGAAACAATAGATTTAGACCTTACTGGTAGATATAAACAAATTAAAACAGGTAAAATGTCGCATATAGAAATGATGCGAAAAATAATTAAAAAAGAACTATGTGATTATGAATACATTTTTTACATGTTAGAAGATTTCTGGCCGACCGACAGAATGACAAAAAACATGTTTTTAAGTTTATTTGAAATAATGAAAAAAAATAATTGGGATTCTTTGAGAGTGGCTAGCCATATGCCAGCATACTATGAATTAGAAAAAACGAATTATTTCTTTGAAAATGAAATGATTTTTAAATATAAAAGAAACAGCCCATGGATGTTTAGCCAACAAGCTGCTTTTTGGAAAAGAAGCTTCTTAGAAAAATGCCTAGATATAGAAACAGAAAGCTCTCCAGAGCAAATAGTTTCTTCTAGTTTACCAATAGAAATTGCTATTGACAAAAATCTAAGGGATAAATTTCCTGATGCAGAAATTTATCATTACCACTATATGTGGTATCCGATAGCTGGTTCCTATTGGCGGGGAGAAATAACATTAATAGGAAAACAAATAGATTTTGCTAGGCAGGTTCAGGACTTAATAGAAGAAATTTCAAAATGAAAATATCTTTTTGCACCACATGCAAGAACAGATTGTATCATCTTGAACAAACGCTTCCATCAAACCTTCATGCTTCTTCTTCTTATAAAAATAGAGAGTTTGTTATAATGGATTATAACAGTACAGATGGTCTTCATTCTTGGTCTAAAAAACATCTTAGAAAATGGGAAGATTGGGGTTTAGTTAAATACTGCCGCACTCAAATTCCTGAGTATTTTCATGTTGCTCATGCTAAAAATATTGCTTATAAAAATGCTACTGGGGATATTCTTTGCAATTTAGATGCTGACAATTTTATTGTAGAAGGATTTTGTGAATATTTAGAAAGTATATTTCAAGAGGAGTCTATTTTTTTCCAAAGTGGAAGTGAAGATGTATTTCACAATCATGGGTGTTGTGGAAAAATAGCCATGAAAAAAGAACATTTTTTTTCCGTAAACGGCTATGATGAAAGTCAATATTTAGGATGGGGATGGGACGACGTTAACTTTAGATATAGAGCACAAAAGCACAATAATCTTTCGGCAAGATCTGGCGACATTAAGTTTAATCTTGTCATTTCTCATAATAATAATATTAGAACATGTAACTTTCCTTGCCAAGATATAGAAAAAACACAAAATTTAAGTATTGAAAGATTATATGAAATTGATAGCACGAATGAATATGTTGCTAATAAGAATATAATTTGGGGAGAAGCCACAGACTTAACCGTTGGTTTGTCTTGATTCTAGAGACTGTTTCTGCATTTACTTTCATATATAATCACATTACTTCATAAGGGGCAGAAATGAAAAAACAAAGTTCAATTGATTTTTTTGATTCTTTAAATAGAATGTTGGGTAAAAAAGAAGAGCAAAAACCTGTTCAAACTTTTGCAGAGTCAAAAAACTATAACTTGTTTTTATCGGGGCTAATAAATGAAGAAGCTTATGAAGAAGCTGAGCAGCAAGTTCAAAATGCTCCTGAAGCTCCAAACGCTCAAGCTCCACAGGCTCAGCAGCCACAACAGCCACAACAAGTTGATATAAATCAAGTTGCTTCTCAGTTGCAATTTCAGCCGACTAGTAAGAAGAAATTAATGTATCAATTTATACAATCTACAGAAAGCATGCCTGCCATGAGTTATGCTGTAGCACAGCAGCAAATGCCGGTTGTTACTATGACTGCTGATGGCAAGGAAACACAGAATGTTGCTGAGCTTAATGATGTTGTTATGAGTGGTCCTAACCGTGAGCAGTACGTAATAAAATCAGCTAAATTTCCAAAGTTGTATCAGGGTCAAATCGGTGGTCCAATCCATTCTGAACAGAGTCCTAGAAATGTTGCTGTTTACAATGGAAAAGAGCAAGTTAATTTTGCTGCTCCTTGGGGTGAGAATATGGTATTAAAACCAGGTGATTATTTAGTAAAAGAAGCTGAAGGTAAATATTATCGTGTTGCTAAGCAAGAATATGAACAAACTTATAATTCTCCCGGTAAAGTAGGATGAACTAGCTCAATATTGCGTCTAAAACATCCCATACATTATAAGCGTTTAATTTTAAAGGCGAAGACTTATCAGTTGCTCCTCCTCCTCCTCCTGTCGGTCCCATTCCAGATAGTGATGGTGGAGGTAGTCCTCCTCCCATAGATGGTGGAGGACCCATAGATGGCGGAGGTCCCATTGAAGGAGGAGCACCCATAGCACCCATAGGAGCAGAACCCTTCGATGCTGGGGCATCTGCTGGTCCACCTGGCGGCATTGGTGGTGCTGCTTCTATAAATGTTTTAAATGTTTGCATATTGGCATTACTTTCTTTGCTTTATATAGGCATAAAAAACGTAAGATTTTTTAATATTTCCCAATTCTACTTGGCTAGGCGATTGAGTTTCTCTATAGGAGGCTACTAACCTATTTTCTTCTGATTCATATTCCAATAAAAATTTAATCCTTCCTAGAATTGAGGATATAAATTCTGGCTTTCCTGTGATCCTTATAGTGTCTTCTCCATATGTTGATCCAATATGATCTTTTAGGACAGGATTCACAACAATGGGCGATTCTGGACTCTGACTTCTCCATAGTTCAAGTAATGCGTCTTTTTTTATTTTCCAAACGTCAGATTTTTTTTTGGCACCAAGCCATGTTTTAAATTCCATGTCATATCTATCTTTTAATGTTTGTTTTTTGCGATTTACAATTTAATTTTTTTTCAATTGAATATATATTATTGAAAGAAAAAGAGTTGAAAAGAGATGGATTCTCAAAAGAAAAGCACCTTTTTTACATCAAGGATGTTGTAAGTCTGATCCCAAAATAATTTGGTAGGTTTAGGTTGCTTTTGATCGAATTTGTGTAATTAGTAGCCGAAACAGCGAATGATGTAATTTTTTGTAATTTATTAAACCAAAGGTTTCAATTCCAAAAAAAGCAATCACGAGCAGAATGAATCAGAGGCAGGCTTTAAGCCTGCTTTTTTTTTAATTTGATATTGTGCAAACATGATTCTTTTGTTAAAAATATAAAAGAGAAAAAGCATGATATACAATTTTATTTTACATTTTTTTGGGTTTTGTTTTTGTAGTCATTCTCATTTTGACCTTTTAGATTTATTCGTTTCTTTTTCTGCCACATACGCTCCGGTTTCGTATTTAATGAAAAAAATTAAATTTAAACAAGAACAAAACTGATGATATTACTTTTTTCTGATCTTCATATTTTCCCACATAAGCGTAAAAACGAACGTCTAGAAGATTGTTTGGAAGTATTGAGATGGGTTTTTAAAACTGCTCGAGACGAGGGAATTAAAAACATACTTTTTGGTGGCGATTTTTACCATGATCGACAAAAAATAGAAGTCTACACATATCAAAAAACGTTTGAAGTACTACGAGAAAATCTCACAGATTCCGGAATTAATTTATTTTTATTACTTGGAAATCATGACATATGGTTTAATGACAACACAAGTATTAGCAGTGTATTTCCTTTGTCTTCCTTGCCTGGACTTCGTGTTATTGCAAAGCCAGAAAGAATAAAAATAGAAGATAGTTATTGGGATTTTATTCCATTTACGCACAATCCAATAAACTCTTTAAATCAATTAAAAGGGCAAGAAGGCATTCAAGAGTATGCTTTAGGTCATTTGGCTATTGATGGAGCAAAACTTCATATGGATCAATATTCCGATGTATGCATAGAGCATGATGGCGATATGGTTACGGTAAATGCTGCCCTGTTTGAAGATTACAAACATACATTTTTAGGTCATTATCATGCAGAACAAAAAGTAACAAAAAAAGTAGAATATATTGGATCTCCTTTGCAGCTTAGTTTTGGAGAAGCTTTTCAAAAAAAACATATAATAATGTTTGACGGCACAAAAAATAAAAAAACTTACATAGAAAATAATTTTTCTCCTAAACACTTGATTATCAATGAAAAAGAATGTGAAAAATATGATTTAGAAGGAAACTTTATACAAATAAAAGTTAAAGACATAGGAAGCACAGACTTAGTTACCCTTAAAAACGATATGCTTCAAAAGAATAAGCTAGGAAGCTTAGAAATCAAACAACAAAAGCCAGACATTAAAGAACATATCATTAACGATGCAAAAGCAATACTTTTGAATGGAGAAGAAATGTTGTCGAAATATGTTGATGAAGTTGGTCTTAATAATTTAGAAAGAGATACTTTAATAAGCATAGGCAAAAAAATATGCAAAGGAGCAGAAACCAATGAGTAAAGAAAATTTTATCATAACTGGATTCGATGAGTCCTATTGGCCAAGATGGGGTTCATCATGGATACTTTCCTTGCGAGAAAAAGCAAAGTATGAAGGAAATGTTTTCGTTGTAGATTGTGGTTTATCGGATTTTACAAAAAACAAACTTATCTCAAAAAATGTATTTTTCCTAAATTCAAATCCCGAACTTCCTGACGTTAGAACCAAAACAATAGATGCAATAGCAAACTATGCAAAAGATTATAGTGGAAATTACGTATACTGGGATGCTGATGTGTATTTCCAAGAAAGCATAGATGAAATATTTGAAATAATTTCAGATAAATTTATCATATCTAATAATCACAACCACGGCTTTTTAGCAGCTCCTTTTTACCAATGGAGTTTCATAAAAGATATAGAGAATTTTATTCGATTAGGGCACGATGTTGTAAGTCATTACTCAATATTCAATTCATTGCTATTGGATTTTTCTAACTTAGTAACACTTGTGGACAATACGTGGAACTTTACAGAAATCCACAAAGTTCTTAATATAAAAAAGTCTATTGAAGTTAACGGTGTTATCCAAAAAGTTATTCATCCATCTGGTCCTTTAAAAGATATTCTTAAGAATAAAAACATCTTATTTGACGAAAAATATAAAGCAGAATATGTAGACTTTATAGAAAAACAGACAATATCATCACGAAGATTAGTTTCAAACAAAAAAAGCAAAAACAAGAATAAAAAGAGAAATTAATGCGTAATTTGGTTTTCAAGTCAGCAAGTGCTTGGAACTTTTTGCCGTTTGGTCCAGAAGGAATAGAAATAAACTTCAAGGACTATGGGAATATTGTTCTTATAGAAGGCGTAAACAAAGACGCTAAGCCAACAGACGATTTAATGCCAAGCGATTCCAAGGTAAGCAGCAATGGCACAGGAAAAAGCAGCATTCAAGAAATAATAGTTTTTTCTTTATACGGAAAAACTATCAAAAGACCAGAAAAAATTAATGTAGATGATGTAGTACACAACAAAATAGGAAAAGACTGCAAATGTGTTCTGGAGTTTGACAAATACAAAGTTGTAAGAACGAGAGTAGAAGGAGGCAAAAAAAATAAAAACAGCTTAAGGCTGTGGGAAAGCGAAGAAGGAAAGTGGGATGACACAACAGAAATTACATTAGGAAGTATGTCTGCCACACAAAAAAAAATAGATGAAATAGTTGGTCTCTCATATGAAGGATTTATCAATATATGTATTTTTACCGATGACCAAAGATCCTGCTTCTTGGAGTGCGATAAAAACACCAAAAGAGAAATTGTAGAAAACTTAATGTCTCTCGGTGTATACAGAGAATGGTTTGAAAATGCTAAAACTTTAAAAAAAGAAACAAAAAATAAACTAGATCTTCAAACAAAAGAATATTCCATACTTTATGTTAATAAAGAAGATGCAGAAAAAAGATTGCTTTTAACAGAAAATAAAAAACAGCTTTGGATAGAACAAAAGAAAAAAGAACAAAAAGAAATAGAAGAAAAAATAGAAGCAAATAAAATACATCTTAAAACGTCTAATTCCGGCGAAGCTCTTGTTTTGTATCAAGAGGCACAAGACTGTATAAAAGATATAAACGAAAAAATACCCAAAATAGAAAAAGACAAGAAAGAATATCTTAGCAAACTGGCTTTGGTTGAAGAAAAAGAATCATTGCAAAAAGAAAGTTCCCAGTCTTTTACCGAAAGATTTAGAGATTTTTCAAGAGAAGCAAAGTACAGAATAGAAGAAAAAAATAAAAAACAAAAAGAAGTAGAAGATTTAGAAAAAGAAGTAGAAGGAACTGTATGCAACCAATGTAAAAGCGTAGTGGAATCTAAAAATATTGATGAATATGTAAAAAAAATACAAAAAGAAATAGAAAGCATTAATGAACTTATAAAAGTTGACTTAATAGCAAAAAAAGGTTTTGATTTAGAATCTTCTGGTCTGAAAGACAAACAAGAAAAACTAAAAAAAATACGCACACAGCTAGAAACAAAAATAAAGGATTTAGACTCTGGCTCTAATAAACTAAGAATAAATTTTACGCAATTAAGTCAAATAAAAGAGCCAAAAGCAGAAAGTGACGAACTTTTAATACAACAAAAAATAGAAAATTTAAAAAATCAACTCAATTCAAAAAAAGAAGAACAGAAATCTGCGTCTCCTTTTGAAGAAATTATAAAAAATGATCAGGAAGAACTTAATAAAATAAATGGAATTGTTAAACTAAAAGAAAAAAGTATAAAAAATCTAGAAAAAGAAATTCCATACTTTGATTATTGGATTTCAGGATTTGGTGAGCAAGGTATAAGAAAATGGATAATAGATGGAATCATTCCAGATCTTAACAAAAGAATAAACTACTGGCTACATTTTCTGATCGATAATATGATAACGTTGTCGTTCAATAATGAATTACAAGAAAAAATTGAAAGAAATCCAGCAGATGGAGATCCATATATTTATTATGCAATGAGCACAGGACAAAGAAGAAGATTAAACTTGGCAGTAGGACACTCTTTTGCATACATAACGGAAATAAGTTCAGATGCTATTCCTAGCTTGATTTTTTTAGATGAAGTGACTACAAATGTCGATCAGCTCGGTGTACAAGGAATATATAATATGATTAGAGAATTATCAGAAAATAAACAAATTTTCATTACAACGCACGACCAAAATCTAATACAAATGCTAACAGGAGCTTCTAGAATAAATTTAATTCATGAAAATGGATTTACAAAAAAAACCTAGAATAACTACATGAAAAATAAATTAAATAATTTTTGAAGCCCATAGCATTAGATAGAACTTCACACACATACAACAACCCAGAAGGCAAAAATGTCAAAGCAACACAGCAAGCAGAAAAACTTCCATGCAGGAATGGGACAGGCAGTCGCGGAAAGAACTATATTAAGAAAAAAACCTGATGGAAAATGGGAAAACTGGGCAGATGTTGCTCATCGAGTTGCACTTGGAAACTCGATGCTATGTCGCAGTAAAGAGGAACAAGAAGAAGAATATAAAGCACTACACAAACATCTTTTGAGTGCGACAACACTAATGAGTGGTAGGCACTTACAGCATGGAGACGAAACTCAACCTACTAGAAATTTAGAAATTTACACAAATTGTGCAACTTCTAGTACGAGTTTTATGCTGTTTTACCTTTTAATGAATGGATCTGGGGTAGGACGGGCGTATGATGATGACATGATGCTCGTAGATTGGGATAATGCACCTGCTCTGCGTTGCGTTTTAAGTGAAGAACATTCCAATTTTGATTTTTCCGCCCATGAGTCTGTTCGTGATGCACAGCATAAATACGGCAATGGAAAAGATGTGCTGTGGCACACTGTAGAAGATACAAGAGAAGGCTGGGCAAAAGCACTAGAAATATGGGAAAACGCAGCTTTTGAAAAAATACACAAAGACAAATTGTTCATACTAGATTTTTCAAATGTAAGAGCAAAAGGATCTCCTATTAATGGAATGCAACGTAGACCAGCAAGCGGTCCTGTGCCATTAATGAATGCCTTTAATAAGTCCGCAACAATGAAGGCAACTGGTTTGCCTCGTTGGATGCAGACAATATATATCGATCACTATTTTGCAGAATGCGTTCTTGTCGGAGGTGCAAGAAGAGCAGCAAGAATGTCAACAAAAAATTGGCGCGATAAAACAATATTAGAATTTATCACAATAAAAAGACCAATAGAATTTACAGGTAAAAGTGTCGATGAAATAACTGAATTAAGAAAGAATATAAGCCCAATGGGGTTTTTATGGTCATCAAATAACAGCATAGCTGTTGATAGTGAATTCTGGAGATTGCTTAATGTAAAAAAAGGATCTGAAGAATATAATGAAGACATTACGAAACACGCCAGAAACGTATACAAGCTTACTGCTTCCGCTTCGTATGGCGACGGAACCGGAGAACCAGGATTTATAAACGTTGATAAACTAAACCAGGACAGGATCGGAACAGAAAAACTAATTAAGGAAAGTGACGATTTAGTTGGAAGTAAAAAGTATGCACTTCAAGAAGACACAGCACTCTACATAAACAGATTGTTGAAAAAAGCCATAAAAAAACAAAACTTTATGATAACTAACCCATGTGTTTCAAAAGATACATGGATTACAACAAAAGAAGGTCCAAGACAAGTTGAAGAACTTATAAATAAACCTTTTTATGCAACTGTTAATGGTAAATCCTACCTTTCAACTGGGTTCTTTAAAACTGGGGACAAAGTTGTCTATGAAGTAACTACTGATCGGGGTTATAAAATTAAGATAACAGACAACCATAAATTGATGGTAGAAAACTCAAGAAAAAGAAAGCTCAATGGTGATTACAAAATAGAAAAAGAATGGAAAGAACTAAAAGATATTAAGGTTGGAGAAAAAATTGTACTTACAAATCAAGAAAACAATTCTTGGGAAGGTGAAGGTACATTTTCTCACGGGTGGCTCGAAGAAGGGAGAATTGAACCTGTAAGTAAGAACTTGACTGATAGATTAGAAAAAACTAGTAGTGAATTTTACAGAGGATTTATTAGGGGAATTTTTGATGCAGATGGTGCTGTCTGTTCTAAAATAGACAAAGGAATAAGTGTAAGATTATCACAAGTTAATCTAGATAGGCTGCACGTCGTACAAAGAATGCTATCTCGTTTAGGAATAGTTTCTACAATATACAAGAGCAGAAAAGAATCTTGCATAAAAAAGATGCCAAATGGAGAGAAAAAATACAAATGTTTAGCGATACATGATTTAGTGATTTCAAAAAATAATATTGAATTATTTTTTGGAAAAATTGGATTTTCAGAAGTAAAGAAAATGAAAATACTAGAAGAGTGCATACGATCTTCTAAGAGAAATCCACATAAGGAAAGGTTTACTGCCCGAATTGCGTCTATAGAAAAATTGACAGTAGAACCAGTTTACGATTGTATTGTTGACGAAGTTCATTGTTTTGATGCAAACGGAATCCTTGCACATAATTGTGGTGAAATTTCAATTGCCATATGGGGTGCTTTTTGCACTATTGCCGATGTAGTGCCTTATCATGCTGAAACTTTGGAAGAAGCTGAAGATGCATTTAGATGTGTCACAAGAGCTTTGATTAGAGTAAACACAATGGATAGTGTTTATAAAAAAGAAGTTAAAAGAACCAATAGAATCGGCGTTGGAATAACTGGAATTCATGAATTTGCATGGAAGTTTTTTAAGCTTGGATTTAAAGATCTTATAGATGAAGAAAAATCAAAAGATTTCTGGATGACGATGGCACGATTCAAAAGAGCTGTGCAAGAGGAAGCCAGAGAATACTCAAAGAAAATTGGTGTAAATGTTCCTCATTCTGATACCACAATTAAGCCTGCTGGATGTAATTCTTTAAACAATGAAATTAAAACTAATTTAGGCATCATTTCTTTCAAATATCTATTTAATGATATTTTTAGTATAGACGTTGAAAATATGGTCGAAAATTCATGGTTTGAAGTTGATAAAGAAATAAAAATTAAAGACAAAAATAATGAAGAAAAATTGATAACCAAATTGTATTGCAATGGAGTTAAAGAAGTATTTGAAATAGAATTTGAGGATGGCAACGTGTATAAATTTACTGGTAACCATCAATTATTGACATCCAATAGAGATTGGGTTAGAGTTGATGAATTATTAGAATCTGACGATATTATCTCTTTTGACTATTAAGCCAATTTTTAGGTTTAATAGTGTATATAATATAAAGCGTTGAATGCCTTGTATATGAAAGTAAATGAATGAAAACTAGAAAAGAATATGTTGATGTTTATGGAGAAGAAAAAGGAATTACTCGTTGGCTTAAAGGCGGCTCATTAGAGAGTTATATTTGGAAACATGGAGAAGAAGAAGGTAAAATTAAATATGAAAATAGAATGCAAAATATTAAAGGAAAAGGAAATTTAGAGCATTATGTTAAAAAATACGGTAATATTGATGGTCCTATAAAATATAAAGAAAAGAACTCCAAGTTAAGTGTAGGATTTAGAAATTTAGAATCAAGATTTGGAACTGAAATGGCTCTACAAATTAAAAAACAACATTCTTCTAAGTCAATTAACTCATTGGATAATTTTATTGCAAGGCATGGCAAAAAAGAGGGACTTCAAAAGTACGAAGAATATATCAATAAAAACAAAAAAAGTAATTCTAAATGTTTAGAATATTGGCTAGCTCAAGGACTTTCAAAAGAATCAGCAAAAGAGGCTATATCTTTAATTCAATCTAGAAATTTATCCTTTTTTGTTAAAAAATACGGAGAAGACAAAGGGCTTATTAACTATGAAAAATACTGCAAGTCAAAAGGACATGGTGTAGAAAATTGTATAATTCGATTCGGAAAAGAACAAGGTAAAATTGTTTATGATTTATGGAAAGAAAACAGAATGGGAATGGGTTCTTTGGATTATTATGTTAAAAAATTAGGCGTAAAAGAAGGCACTGAACAATACGAAAAAATATGTAAACTAAAAACTTTAAGTGAGCAAAAATTCATAGAATTATATGGGGATTTAGGTTCAAAACTATACCATGAAATGGTAATAAAAAGAACTGAGAGTATTCGATCTAAAGCATCCGGTCCAGAAATTGAATTAGCAGAAATGATAGTTAATCATTTTAAAAATAAAAATGTTAAATATGGAGAGAATAACTTTATAATTGGTTTGAATATAGATGATTCGAAAATTTTGGGCGTTAGGTGTTTCAAGCCAGATATTGTTGTTTTAGAAGATAAAGTAATTGTTGAATTTTATGGAGATATATTCCATGCCAATCCAAATAAGTTTGATGACTTAGATAAACCTAATCCATGGCTAGACAAAACATCATTAGAAATAAGAAATTATGATAAGCTAAGAGAAGAATATTTTTTATCCAAAGGATATAAAGTGTTTATTGTCTGGGAATCGGAATGGAAAGCAAACAAAGAATTATCTTTTAAAAAATTATTAGTTCAAATAGAAAAAGGAAATTAAAGTGAAAATAAAATCAATCAAAAAATGCGACCAAAAAGAAATAACTGTTGATATAGAAGTAGAAGATACTCATACATATCAAATGTCAAATGGATCAGTTGTTCATAATACGACCTCAAAACTTTTTGGACTTACAGAAGGATGGCACTTACCTTCAATGAGATGGTATATGAGATGGGTGCAATTTAGCAAATCTGATCCACTTATTAAAAAGTATGAGAAATCAGGATATCCAAACAAAGAACTAAAAAGTTATCAGAACACTGTAATTATAGGATTTCCAACAACACCGGTTATTACAGAACTCGGAATGGAAGATAAATTAGTAACCGCTGCTGAAGCAACTCCTGAAGAACAGTACACATGGCTTCAATTAGGTGAAAAATACTGGATTCATGGTGTTGATGAAAAAGGAAACTTACTAGAAAAAGACACTGGAAACCAAATTAGCTATACTTTGAAATATAATCCAAATAATATTGATTTTAAAACATTTTCAGACACATTGAGAGAAAAACAAAGTCTTGTTAAATGTTGTTCTGTAATGCCCCAAGAAGATCGTAGCAGCTATGAATACCTACCAGAGGAATCCGTTACAAAAGCTGAATATGAGAATTTTGTCCGACATATAACCTCTTTGTTAAAAGAAGATGTTGACAAAGCACATGTTGAATGCTCTGGCGGTGCTTGTCCAATAGACTTTAAGAAAGAAAAATAAATGAAATTTAAAGAATTTGTATTGGTTGAACAAAAAGTTTTTTTAAGTGAAAAAATAGGAGATATACTTACTTCTGCACAAGAATTACTTTCTGACGTCAAACATATGGGAACAAGAGATTTGGCAAGATTTTCAGAACGTATAGTAAATCAAATTAGAACCATACTTCATAGCTATTGGCCAAAAGAAAATCAGAAGTACCTAAAGATTTTACAAAAAATAGGCGTATCGCTAATAAAAGCAATAAAAGAAAAAGGCGATTTGGAAGGAACAATATCAGGTGTTACAGCAAATCTTGAAAAGCTTATTGGAGACATGGGATCACCTGTAAATAGAATTGGTACTGACGCCAATAAACCCGCTCAGGAAAAAGAATTAAATGCAACTGGAGTTGAAAAAAACGTAAAAGATCAGTATGCTGCACCGGTGACTCCAACTGTTATAGAAAAAACACCAGACATTTCTAACCCAATAAGTTCAGATCCAAACGCACAAAGCTCTCAACCTTTAGGTGGAAGCTCTGGACAGCTTAGTGCATTCTAATAATTATCAATGCTACTTAATTTCATAAAAAATAAATTCATATCTGTTATTAGCTTTTTCTATCCTAAAAAGCATTCTATTACTTTTTCCACAGCACAACCCCTTCCTTCTACAATATATTTTTCAAACCCATTAGAAAAAGAAAAAAAATGAGAATAGAACAAGATATAAAGCTTGATTTTAAAGATGTACTTATAAAGCCAAAAAGAAGTGATGTTGGAAGTAGATGTGACGTTAATCTTTCAAGAACTTTTAAAACTTTAAACTCCAAGATAACTATTAAAGGTGTTCCGATAATAGCTGCAAACTTGGATACCACCGGCACTTTTGCCATGTGTGAAAGTCTATCCAAATTTGAAATGTTTACATGCCTTCATAAGTTTTATGCACCAAATGAATTAATCAACTTTTTTACAAAAAAGCAATCAAGTAATTATGCCTTTTATACGCTTGGAATCACAGATAAAGATGTTGAAAAATTAAAATATGTTTCAGAAAAGGCTTCAATTGAAAGAATCTGTATAGATGCTGCTTCTGGTTATTCCAAATATTTTATTGATAAAATTGCTCATATAAGAGAACTTTTTCCAAAAGCAATAATAATGGCTGGTAATGTGGCTACCGATGAAATGGTTCAAGAAATTTTAATTAATGGAAAAGCAGATATATGCAAAATAGGAATAGGACCAGGTTCTCATTGCATAACAAGAAACGTTACAGGGGTAGGAGTTCCACAGCTCAGTGCGATAATAGAATGTGCTGATGTGGCTCATGGACTAGGAGGGCATATCGTTGCTGATGGGGGCTGCGTGACTTCTGGAGACATTTGTAAGGCAATAGGTGCCTGTGCCGACTTTGTTATGCTAGGAGGCTACCTGTGCGGTTGTGAGGAATGTGAAGGAGACTGGGAAATTGGAGAAAAAGGAGAAAAAACTGCTTTAAAAGTTTATGGAATGAGCAGCAAAGAAGCGATGGATAAGCATTATGGTGGAATGGCTGATTACAAAGCAAGTGAAGGTAAATGCTCCATGGTTCCATATAAAGGAAATGTCAAAGATGTTGCTTTCCAGATAATGGGCGGATTACGAAGCTTCTGCTCGTACGTTGGTACAGATGATTTAAAAAATGCATCAAAATGCACAACTTTTGTAATTAAAAAATGAATATTGCCCTCGTTTGTATTGCAAAAAACGAAGATCATTACATAAAAGAATGGTGTGAATATAATAAAAAATTAGGTTTTGATAAAATATTTATCTATGAAAATAATTGGAGAAGTGGAATAATAGACCCAATTGTTGAAACAATAAGTTTTGATGAAAAGTCACAACAACAACAAAAAAGTTATGCTCATTTTATAAAGAATTATGGCAAGACATACGATTGGGCAGCTTTTTTTGATATAGATGAGTTTTTAGTATTAAAAAAGCATAAATTCGTTAAAGACTTTGTGAGTCAATATGAAAAACATAGCGGGGTAGGAATAAACTGGGTTCTTTTTGGAGACAACGACCAATCAGGAGTCGCAATAAAAGATTATAGCTTGGTTAAAAGATTCACTAAAAGACAGATAAAACCAAATAAACTAATAAAATCAATTATAAAAATAAAATCTTGCAAAACGATGTTTGTTCATCATCCAGATTGTTTCATAGTAAATACAAATCACGAACCAATGTATGGTGCATTTAGTGAAACCGTACTCGATGACGTCGCACAAATAAATCATTACTATTGTAAAACAATAGAAGAATTCACTGAAAAAGCGGCAAGAGGAAAAGCAACTGGCGTAAAAGAATCCTCTGAACGAGAGAAACTAAGTAAACTGAAAACATTCGATGCAAACAATTTTAATGAAATAGAAGATTTAACAGCGTATAAATTTTTCTTTGAAAACTAGAAAAAAAATGTATCTTCTAGTTTCAAAATTTCTTCTAAAGCAATAATAGACCATTTACAATACTTTAATTCATATTCAAATTCTTTTGGAACATCTTTGCTTAGTATGGCAACTAACCACGGTTTTCTATTCTTTTTCCAACATAACATTGGTTTCTTATCGCATCGTTTTGCATCTCTAGAAACTTGATTTAAAAATTCTTCTAATTCTTTGTTTCCATGTAGAAAAATTGCATTGAGGTCTATGTCTTCATATCCTCCTTTACTTTCTAGTACAAACTTAAAGTTTACTGGTGTGATAAGATCTCCAGTAAACATGTCTTGTGCGTGTTTTGGCAAGTGATTTGTCTGTGACCACCTGTTACCAGAGCCAACAGTTCTGCTAAACCCTGTGCCGAATCTTTTGTTAAGAATCTTAGTCAACTCTAATTCTTTTCTATTGCCTTTTTTCTTTCCATTGACTTTTTTGCCTTTTTTCCGACTCAGTAAATCATCATCCGTAATGAAATCGTTTAAATCTTCAAATTCGTAATTCATGCAAATATATAGCAAATTAAAAGAAGTTATTATTGCTTTTTTTAATTTTTTCTGCTAAATAATATTGAATATAATCGCAAAAAAGGGCAATTAATTGAAAAATACCGTAAAAATTTCAAGTGATTTTTGGTTTGAAATAAGCTCTTCTTTAGAATCGCATCACGCCATATTCTATAAACTTTGGCAAATAGGAAAACCAACATTTACAGAAGAAATAGAAACAGCAGCAATTCAGTTTGACAAAGAAGGTGAATTTTTTGTTTTTATTTTTAATCCTATATTTTGGAATAGTTTAGATCTTTATAACAAGTTATTTATTATTTGTCATGAATGTTTGCACGTTACGCTTAATCATGGTGTAAGAATAAAAGATTCAACTCGTTTCAACAGACTGGCGTGCAATCTCTCTTTAGATTTGGTTGTAAATCATCTTTTAATAGAAAAATTTGGCTTTGAAAAAGAAAAAATAAAAAATCATGAAAGCTATTGTTGGGTAGACAATATTTTCCCACATAAGACAGTCGACACAAATGAAACGTATGAGTTTTATTATAACCTTTTTGAAAAAACATACGGTGACGGTGGGCCAGGCACAGGAAATATCGGAACAGTTGATGACCACAATTTTATGGAAGTTGATTCTAATAAATTATTAAAAACATGTCTTAATGATCTTTCTGAAGAAGAAAAAGATCCGATACTTGATGTTATGAAAAAAAACGATGCAATCCCAGATGTGGAAATTTTAGAAATTAGACCCATTAAAAAAAAGAATAAATGGGAAACAGTAATATCTAATTGGTCTTCTTTTACGGCGAACAGATCTGAAAAAGATGTGGAGCAATGGTGCCGACTGAATCGGCGGTTGAGTGCATTCTCTTCAAATGTGTTTCTTCCATCTACAGCAGAAATAGAAACAATAGAGAAAAAAGAAGACAAATTAAATGTTTATTTTTTTATGGACACATCTGGGTCCTGTTGGGGTTTAAAAGATAGATTCTTTTCGGCTGCATTATCTTTACCAGAAGAAAGATTCAGCGTGCGGCTTTTTTGCTTTGATACCAAAGTAGTGGAAACATCATTAAAAAGCAGAAAGGTTTTTGGTGGTGGAAACACAAAGTTTTCAATTCTTGAAGAGTTCATTCAAAAAAAAGTTTCTGACGGGGAAGATTATCCACAAGGTGTATTTGTTATAACAGATGGATATGGAGATATAATAAATCCAAAAAAAGCGAGTAACTGGTATTGGTTTTTAACTGAAAATTCTACAAAAAGGTTCATTTCAAAAAAATGTAACTTTTTTGAATTAGAAAAATTTGAATAACTGATTAGGTATTTTCTATTTCGGCTTCAGTTAATTGTGTTCTTATTTTCTTAACCAACTTCTTGTTTGTGTTTGCCTTAATAATACTCTCGCACACTTGTTTAAAAATTTCAACGTTTTTAAAATTATCTATAATATAAGTTGCAGCCTTATCGTTTTCTGAAAGAAGCAATGCGATCTTTTCTTTTGGTATAAGCGGCAAAAAATATTTTTGTAGTTCACTAGATTTTAAAATATACTTAATTGCAGACTCATAATTATTTTCATTGCTTAAAAAAACTAAAGATTCTTTGTTGTCCTTAGAAGATATTAAACTCTCCAAACGCTCTAATGTAGGACCACTATGAATGGCTGAATGTAGTTTTGATACATTACTAGACACAGGTAGAACATCTCTCATGTCTCCTTTTTGAATATATATGTCCAAAGCATATTGCATCCTTCTAGGAGATATTTTGTTTTTTTCTTCTTCGGATAGCTCTTCCCACCATTGAATCGCAGAGTCTGCTATTCTTTTACCGTATTTGTCTCTAAACCATTCAACATTCGGCTTATATGGCAAATTAACGCAAATATGAAACCTATCCTTTTGGGCGGGATCTAACTTTTCTACATCATAAATATTGTCATCATCTGGATTGATTGCCGCCCATACCATCCTTAGCTTAGGAAACTTGTGACCATTTATAGACTTAAATTGAAGCAATTCCATTACGGCGTTACGGACTTTTTTAGGGCTTCTATTGAATTCATCAAAAAACAATGCTTCTATTTCACCTGTTGCGAATTCATGAGGACGAACAAAATCCAAGTATGAAGTACCTTGTTCTCTTTCTAAAACATATAAAACAATTTTTTTTGCAGATTCTATTGATACATTCCAATTAGATGTTACCCATTCATTCGCTAATTCAATATCAAAAGCAGCTAATTCTTTTAAAACTAAAAATTGCTCAGGTATTTTTTTGTCTATTATTTCTTTTGGAACTCCTACGAAATCAACCCAAGGGTCCATTGTGCTAGCTGAAAAGTATTTATAATTAATTTGGTTTCTCTCAAAAGAATCAAAAATTATACTACTCTTGCCAACTCCATGCTTGCCAATAAACAACACATTCTTGTTGTTTTTTATCCAAAAATCTATCTTTTTTTGATCCATTTTACTACTTTATTATTATGTATGATTTTAATTTAACAAAAATAACAAATTTGTCAATCAAATGATATCACATGAAGAAATTCTAGTATGCATGCCAACTTTTCATGCTGACCCGTCTTGGATATTACGAGCAATTAAATCTGTACAAAATCAAACATACCCGCATTTTAATTGCTTTATTGTAAAAGACTCTTGCTCTAAAACTACACAAACATGTTTGGAATGCGAAAATTGTATAGAAATAGAATCAATTGTGAAATCAGTTATCAAAAAAGACAGTAGATTTAAATATTTTAATCTGCCTTCAAATTGCGGCGGATCAGGATGGGGTCCAAGAAATTTTGCTATTATGAATAGCTCCAATAACTTAATAGCATATCTAGATGATGACAATTGGTATGAACCTGATCATCTCGAATGCTTATATAAAAAAATACAAGAAAACGACTCTGATCTTGCGTATACAGGAACAAGACTATTATCAACTAAAAACCAATTGCTATTAACAAGAATTCATCCTTTTATTCCAAAAGAAGGATATATTGATACATCGGAAATGCTACACAAAAGATGGTTAATAAATAAATATGGAGGATGGAGATGTGTAAAAAAAGGAGCAGACTGGGATCTCGTCTCGAGATGGATTCCTAATATAAAATGGGCACATACTAAAAAAATCACTTTAAACTTTTTCGTGAGAGAAGGATGCGGAACACAAAGGCAGTAAAAAACTTCTTGTACCTATATGAAAACGTATGGATTAAAGAAAAAGATTATAACCATAAACATATTTTATATGAATATAAGAAAATATGTACAAACCTTTTGTATGAAGATGAAGAACTAGTTTTAAAAGTCATTGAAATACTTAAAAGTAATATAACGGATTGGGCAAAAAAAGAAAGCAATGTATATAAAAATCTTTATGGCGAAATTAGCAAAAAAGATTTGATGCATAAAAAAGATTGGTATGTGCAATCTATGCTGCATCAATCTGCCCCTATGCAAACGAATGGAAGCATGACCGGAAAACCATTCCCATATCTAAGATGGAATAATTTTTTTAGCTTTATAGAATGTGAAAATCACTATGATCTCATATTAGATGAATTTAAAATAAACAATACACCAAAAATAATGTATTTATTTGATAATAAAGAATATGATAATAAAAAAATAATTACCGTAAAAAAGTACACAAATAACTTTATGTATAACCATGGAATAAAAAGAAACGCCGAAATACATTATGCAAACTTTAAAATGAGAACGGACAATCCAAAAAAATTCTTTTTATATCTTCTAAAATACCTTTCCAAAAATAAAATTAATGTAATGTTGATGCCGGGATCTTCTACAAATTCTTTATGCCACTATATAAAAAAGTTTAACTATAAACGTAAAGTATGTGACTTGTTAAGCAATACAAATGAAAAAATATTATCTAAAGATATAAACTTTTTACTTGAAAAAAAATATGTAAAAAATATATGCGATCATATGAGATGTTGGGATGGAGGAGCTTCATTTTTCAGTTGTAAACATAAAAACTATCATTTGCTAGATAATATATGTTGGTGTGAGCAAGGTGAAAATAATAAGCTCATTAGCACAGATTACTTTTCTTTTCCAAGCCCATTTATCGGCTACTGGAATGGGGATTTATGCATAATAAACAGCCAATATAAGAGATGTGATTGTGGCAGATTATATAGAGACTTTGAACTGCTACAAAGTAGACCATTTTTAATCAAAGGTATGATGTTTAATGAAATAAAATTAGAACTTGAATCACTAAGTATAGAAGAAATAAAACAAGTAAGATGCTCATCTGAATTTATAGATATTATCTCACAAAAAAGTATAAGTGATACTAATAAAATAAAAATAAGAAATAAATTTAAAAGTCAACCTAAGTTTAAAGATATAGATCTTAGATTTATAGTAGAATGAGAAAAAATGAAACTCGGAGAAACTGGAACTCTAAACGTTAGTCAAAACATACTTTTTAGTCTAAGCAAACCTCCTCCACCAACAGGGGTGTGTTGTGGTGCAGTACGTGTTTCATCAATAATCGAATGCGTTGAAGATAGTACAGAAGCCGACTGCTGTGGCGGTGAATGGCATTCCTATGCTGATGAAGCAGAAGGAGAAGATTTCGACTGTGACATATGCAATAGATCGTGTTGTGGTTGTACATCAACATATGTAGGAGTATGTGTTTTTGTGTCAATAACAGTATGCTCTGCCAATGGCGGAACATCTGGTGCTATCGGATCGGATTGCGAGACTGATGGTGACGGGAACGCTGGGTATAGTCCGTGTCCTGGTGCTTGTTGTTATAATGGGATATGCGATCCCGTTACAGTCGGAGGTACTCCTGTATCACAATATGACTGTTACCATGCCGAAGACCTCGAACCCGCCGGAAACCCTCAAGATTCAGGCTGGACAATGGGTTCGGGCACGGTCTACGCTTGTAATCCCGATGGAGATCCGCCTGGCTGTCCTCCCTTAGGCTCTTGCTGCTTTTTAAGAGATTCCGATTCCGATGATTTAGATACTTTAGCAGCCTCGAATCCGATAGCACCTCGTAGTGGATATATCGGATACGCACATTGTGTTGATGATGTTACAGAAATAGAATGTACAACGCCTATGGCGGACGATGTGCCTGGAGTCAAAGTTATTGCGACCGCAATAGGTCGTGGTAAAGGATTGGAAGGAAGATGGAGCGAAGATTCAACATGTGACTCCACCGATATGAATTGTTTGTGTGACTGTATAACAAAAACAACCGACAGTGGTGGTCTGCTCAGTGGAATAATACCAGATGGCTGTTTAGTAGACGCATCTGGTAATGTTCATATAAGTTTATACTCCGCTACCAACCTTGTAACGCCATCTTCGCATTATCATGATTTTTTTGCACCCGCAGGGCAATACGACCCGGCACCAGCTTTCAGTTTTCAAACGCTCGTTAATGGGATGGAGGTGGAAATATGTTTTAATAATTCGCTTAATTATAAATGTTCTGATGTGTCTCCGACTCTTGAGCCACCGGGACAAACTTATACCGGCTGTGTCCGTGATGACAGCGAAGATCCAGACATACAGTCTTATCATTGTTGCCGAACAGGTTCCCCAGCATTATGGGAAACAAATTCCTGTGCCGCACCTTCTTGCCAGTTTCGGTACGTATGTTATTCAAGTACAGGATGTGGTGAAGGTGAGTGGATCAGAGATTACTGGGCTCACGCAGGCTTTATACACACAACGTCAAATGCTTGTGACAGCATGTGTTATGAATATTATTATTGTGACATAGAACTTCAATGGGATTGTACTTCTGGTGGCTGTGAAGAAAAATCAGCCCCACCACCATGCGGATTAGTTGGCTATGGTGGGAAGTCCAACCCGATGGGAAGCTCTCTGCATACTGGCTTTCCCCCGGTTGGTGAGAGTGAGTTGCTATCGGATGATTGTCCTGGTGACTGCTGTGATGATTGTGGATATTGTTGTGCTGCTCCAGATTTTGTCCCTAGCGAGGGATATCCACTTGGACAAAATTCACTAATATTTGGAACATCCAGTTTCGTTAGCGGCTCATGTCACGATTTAGAAACTGGTCCGCCGAGCCATCCCGATTGGATGTGGATTGCTAATCCTTCTGAGCGATGCCTTTGTCAGGCTCCATGTGACCCTGAGGATGGAATCGCATACAGTGCTACTGTCTGTTCAGCAGCACAGTGCAACTACGGCATACTTTATTCAGGACATGAGGCGGCATCTTCAGGACCTAACACTTCTGGATGGTTTTGTGGAGGAGAGGAAACAATACCAGCAGCAGTTCATTATATTTCTTTATGTGATTCTGGTATTGCACCAGAATTTGGCGAGACAACATCAACCACAGACGGATTCACTGTATCCATTACAAACATTGATGATATTAAAATTCAAGTTATCGAAAGTGATACCATCACATTCGCTTTGTCAGGAGTAGCTACTGCAAGTGGTTCAGTGTCAATTGACGATGAAACCGGCGTTGTAACAGTAACGAACGTTGCTGATGGTGTGAGTTCCACAGCAACAATAAAAATACATGATACGGTTGATACAACTCCTTATTACTCCGTTATCACTGGAAGGGTGGCACCTGGAGGAGGTGTTTTTGTTAGAGACGTCAATGCTGACATCACGGCTATTTCTTTGGAGGAAGCACTAACTCCAGAATTTGCTGAGCCATATCCTACAAATGATGGATTCTATGTGCAAATAACAAATTATGACTCCAGTTACACTTGGGCTGGTACAGCGGTAGCGGATGCACCATTTCGAATTCTAACTGGAAATATTTCAGCGTCTGTTGACGGCGAGGGCTTGGTTACGGTAACCGGTGTGTCTGCTGAAACGGATTCAACGGCAACGATCACAACGGAAAAAGCAGGCAGTGCTCCTGGCACGGCAGATATCGGAGATAAGTCGCTGGCTCCTGCGTTAATTCCAACATTTGGAGATACAGTATCAACGGCTGATGGTTTTATAACATTAATTACGAACTATGACGACAGCTACACGTGGACTGGTACTGCAACATCGGGCATTGTAGCGATTTCCAGCGGTGGTGTTGAAGGCCTTGGCTTCATCACGGTGACCGGCGTGGCTAACAACACAGCTTCAACGGCGACAATAACGACTCAAAAAGATAACTCAGATGAAGGAAACGCCCAAACCACAGCAACCTCACTTGCCGCATTAACTCCAACATTTGGAGCTACAACAAAAACTGCGGACGGCTTTACAGTGCAAATCACGAATTATAACGCTAATTATACATGGACAGGTGAAGCAACAGCACAAGGAACAGCAACTATTAACGGCAATGGCTTTGTAACCGTAACAGGAGTAGCTCCATTCACATCATCCGTGTTAACAATAAAAACGGATAGGACTGTGTGTCCAGATCCCCCCTTCCCATGCGTAGTCTATCCGCAAGGTTCCGATATGATTACCGAGGTTTCCCTGCATGCTGCGTTGATTCCACAATTTGGAAGTCCGACAGCAACGGCTGATGGATTCTATGTACAAGTAACAAATTATGATGCCACCTACACATGGGGTAGTACTGCGTCCCTTGGTTCTGCAACTATTGATGGCTATGGTTTAGTAACAGTAACCGGTGTTCCTGCCGCAGCCGTTTCGACAGCAACAATAACAACAACCAAAGAGGACTCGGTTCCTGGCGGAAATTATATTACAGGATTAGTGCCACTACTCCCTGCGTTAATACCAGATTTTGAGAGCATAACTCCAACGGCTGATGGCTTCACTGTGCAAATCAGTAACTACGATGGCAGTTTCTCATGGAGTGGAGAGGCAACAGCATCAGGTTCGGTAGACGTCAGTGGTAGTGGATTGGTCACGGTAACCGGTGTTGCTGCGGCGACGAGTTCAACGGCAACGATCACGACTACAAAGCCAAATGCACTCAATGGGTCCGCACAAGTTTGGACAACATCCTTAGGAGCGGCTTTAACGCCAACGTTTGGATCTCCGACACCAACGGCTACTGGTTTCACTGTCTACATAGGTAACTACAACTCAACCTACTCATGGGGCGGCACGGCAACAGCATCGGGTTCGGTATCCATTAGTGGAGGTGGTTTGATTACAGTAACCGGCGTGGCTACTGGAACGAGTTCAACAGCGACGATCACGACAGCAAAAACTGGATTTAACAATGGCTCTGCAACCGTCACAGAGACATCTTTAAACTCAGCCCTAACGCCAGCGTTTGGAACGCCGACAGTAACCGCTGGTGGCTTCACTGTACAGATCAGTAACTACAGTGGCAGCTACTCATGGGCTGGCACAGCAACAGCATCGGGCACGGTAGCCGTCAGCGGGAGTGGTTTGGTCACGGTTACCGGCGTGGCTGCTGCGACAAGTTCAACGGCAACGATCACGACTACGAGAGTTGGTTATGTCGGTGGAACTGCACAGATTACAGCATTTCCTACTGATGCCCTAACGCCAGCGTTTGGAACGCCGACATCAACCGCTGATGGGTTCACTGTGCAGATCAGCAACTATGATTCCAGTTATACATGGTCCGGTTCAGCAACCGCATCAGGTTCGGTAACCATCAGTGGGAGCGGTTTAGTCACTGTGAACAGCGTGGCTACTTTAACGATCTCAACAGCAACGATCACTACAGTAAAAACTGGGCATAGTAATGGAACCGCTACGGTCACAGAAACATCTTTAGATTCGGCTCTGACACCAACGTTTGGAAGCCCGACATCAACCGCTGATGGGTTCAAGGTGCAGATCAGCAACTATGACTACAGTTATTACTGGGCTGGCACGGCAACAGCAGGCACGGTAACCGTCAGCGGCACAGGTTTGGTCACTGTAACCGGAGTGGCTGTTGGGACAAGTTCGACGGCTACGATTACAACTGTGAGAGATGGGTATGCAGGCGGCACTGCAGAAGTCACGGCAACATCGCTGCTTGCAGCATTGAATCCAACTTTTGGCACCAAGACAGCAACGGCTGATGGTTTCACTGTGCAGATCAGCAACTACGATGCTGCCTACACATGGAATGCTGCCGGTTATGGTGCCGCATCTATTAGTGGCAGTGGTTTGGTTGCCGTAACCGGCGTAGCTACTGGAGTGAGTTCATCGGTGACGATCACGACGACGAGGACTGGGTATGTCGAAGGTTGGAGTCAAACCACAGAAACATCTTTATACGCAGCTCTAACACCAGCGTTTGGTACCATAACACCAAAGGCTGATGGTTTCACTGTCATGATCAGTAACTATGATGCCGCCTACACATGGGCAGGTACTGCAACCGCATCGGGATCAGTATCAATTAGTGGCACTGGCTTGGCTACTGTTACAGGATTGGCTGCCGACACAAGCTCAACAGCCACAATCACAACTACGAGATTGGGGTATGCAAGTGGCTCGGCAACAGTAACATCAACATCTGCCTTGATTCCAACATTTGGAAGCCCAACATCAACGAATGGTGGTTTCACGGTGCAGATCAGTAACTATGACTCGAGTTACTCATGGGCTGGCACAGCATCAGGTTCGGTAGCCATTAACGGCACTGGTCTGGTCACCGTAACCGGCTTGGCTGCGGACACACCTTCCACGGCTACGATAACCGCCACAAAAAACAGTATTGTCGGCGGATCAACAGTCACTGGCGTATCACTGGCTGCTGGATTGACTCCAACGTTTGGGAGTACCACACCAACGGCAGATGGTTTCCATGTACAAATCACGAACTATAATAATAGTTATTACTGGTCTGGAACGGCAACATCTGGTTCTGTTGCGATTGACGGAGGAGGTTTGGTTACAATAACAGGAGTCGCTGCCAATACCAGTTCAACAGCAACAATTACCACTGTATGCTTATCATGTGGCTCGATTGCACAGGGATCTGTTAGTAGTAACGCACAAGTCATGGCAACATCACTGCTTGCTGCATTGACGCCCGAAGTTAGTGCGAACAATTCAATAGTAAGAACTGTAGACGGTTTTACAATACCAATTACGAACTATGACTCAAGCTATACGTGGTCTGGAGATGCAACTTCTGGAGCAGTAGGAATTACAGGATTCACAGGATTTTTAATAGGGGAGGGCTTGATTACGGTAACCGGCGTGGCTCCAGACACGTATGTAGCCGCAACAATAACAACAACAAAAATCGGACACGCTATAGGAAAAATCACTGTGTTCTCAAGATCGCTTCCAATTGCAGCTTTAACACCAACATTTGGAAGCCCGACACCAACGGCAGATGGCTTCACCGTACAAACTAGCAACTACGACGCTGCCTACACATGGGCGGGTACGGCATCCGCAGCAGGAACAGCAACAATTAATGGTAGCGGTCTTGTTACAGTAACCGGAGTGGCTCCGCACACGCCTTCAACAGCTACGATTGTTACTAAAAGAACGGGATACGCAGATGGTATAGGGCGAGTCACGGCAACCTCCCTGTTTGCTGCGAAGACTCCAACATTTGGAAGCCCGACAAGAACGGCTGATGGGTTTACAGTGCAGATAAGCAACTACGATGATGCCTACATGTGGGCTGGTACGGCGACAGCATCGGGATCAGTAGTAGTCAGCGGCACGGGTTTGGTCACCGTAACCGGCGTGGCACCTGGAACGAGTTCAACAGCGACGATTACGACGACGAGAGCTGGATATGTCGGTGGCACAGCAGACGTCACGGAGACCTCGCTGCTTGCTCCACTAACTCCGACGTTTGGAGCCCCAACGAAAAATGCACATGGTTTTACCGTGCAGATCAGCAACTACAACGGCTTGTACACATGGGCTGGTACGGCAACAGCATCGGGATCAGTATATGTAAGCGGCACGGGATTAATCACAGTAACCGGCGTGGCTGCTGCGACGAGTTCAACGGCTACAATTACTACGACGAGGTCTGGATATGTCGGTGGCTCGGCAAGTGTCACGGAGATCTCACTGCTTGCTGAGCGGACTCCAACATTTGGAAGCACGACAGCAACGGCTGATGGCTTTACTGTGCAGATCAGTAACTACGACGCTTTGTACACATGGGCTGGTACGGCAACAGCGTCAGGATCGGTAGCCGTCAGCGGTACTGGATTGGTCACCGTAACCGGAGTCGCTCCTGGAACGAGTTCAACCGCCACAATCACGACGACACGGACTGGGTATGCCGGTGGCACGGCAAACGTCATGGCCACGTCTGTGGTGGGTGCTGCGTTGAATCCAACATTTGGAACCCCAACAGCAACGAATGGTGGTTTCACTGTACAAATCAGCAACTACAGTGGCAGCTACACATGGGCTGGTACGGCAACAGCATCAGGCTCGGTAGCCATCAGCGGCACTGGTTTGGTCACAGTAACCGGCGTGGCATTTGGAACGAGTTCAACAGCGACTATCACTACGACACGGACTGGGTATTTCGGTGGCTTGGCAACAGTCACGCAGACATCGAGTGGTATTGCCATGATCATGGTGACGGTTGGGAATCCTGGCAACGCTGCTGACGCAGGCAGTAGTAATCCTGGCTACGGCGCCGTGGCATACTCATACAAGATCGGGAAGTACCATGTAACGGGCTCGCAGTACACTGCGTTCTTAAATGCCGTAGGCTCGACCGACTCCTACTCTCTCTACAACGATTCTATGAACCAGTCGCAGGGCGTTGCTAAAATCAGTCGTGCGGGCACATCTGGAAGTTACACGTATGCCGTTATGGAAAGCACGGGAGATCTTCCGATAGCACATATTAACTGGTTTGACTGTGCGAGGTTTGCTAACTGGATGAGCAACGATCAGCCCAGCGGAGCCCAGACCAGCACGACGACAGAAAACGGTACGTACAATTTGAACGGTGCAACTTCTGGCAATGCTGTGGTTGTTAACGCCGCCAATCCGAATACGGGTTTAGCTCCGACGTACCGGATACCGCTTGAGAACGAATGGTACAAGGCGGCATATTACAAAGGCGGCAGCACGAATGCGGGTTACTGGACTTACGCCACGCAGAGTGACACTGCTCCGGGCAACGATCCCTTTTACCACAGTAGCCCAAATCAGGCCAACTACAATAATGTCTTCGGCAACTCAACGGGCGTAGGCTTCTTTAACAACAGCGCTAGCTTCTACGGCACGTTTGATCAGAGTGGCAACGTGTTTCAGTGGAACGATCTGGATGGCACAGTTGGCTCGTCTCGCGGGGTCCGGGGCGGCGGTTGGGCGAGTAACAGTTTTAACATTTCATCCTCGTTTCGTGGTACGAATAGTACATCGACAGCAGGCAACGGTATTAGCTTTCGTCTCGCGGGTACTGCGTAAGTGATTTTAGAAACCAGAATATAAAAAATATATGCTTTTATATCTTTATATTTATAAAATCAGGCAAACAATCCTTTATTATATTCAATAATTCAACTGAGCCTTTTTCGCTAAAAACGATCTCATTTCTTCCTCTATTTTTTTGATTTTTGCAATCACAATCCAATGAAGTGAAATAATTTGCAATAATTTTGCTTCCTTCTTCTCCAAATTTATGTGTTCTTAAATAGCATTTTTTTCTATCTTTTCTTCCTGCGTCTACAAACCAAACCATCCATGCATTTTCTGTTAGTATTTCTAGTGTTTCCTTTTGAATAATTTTGCTATTATTTTTATAAAAAAGCTTTTGAACTTCATGAAATACAGGATAGGCAATGCTATAACATCGGTATGTATTTTTATCTTTCTTTATAGTATTTTCATCTATCTTAAAAAAACATTTAAGTTCTTCTATTTTATAATTTAGCCAAATCTTGTTGCTCCCTCTCATCGCCAAATAATAATTTTTACCATTATTTGGTCTAATAATAGAAGATCCTCCTAATATTGTACCATAAAGTATTTGCTTCTGTGCATCTGTAATTATTGGTCCAATTTGATATGTCATGAACTATTTAGTAATTTGACAACAGTTATTACATGTGCGGACATTTGGAGGATACAAACAAATTTTTCCACAATAATACGGACTATATACTTTATATGGAAAATAAAGTAGAAATTAATAACAGTGTTTCTTGGAATAAAGCATCAGAATTTCCTGAAGAATATACGCAATATGTTAAATCTCTAGCATCAGTCGCTACTTGGTACTGGTGCCCACCAAAAAACATAGTATCGGAAATGGATGCAGTTGTAATGGGGGAACAGGTATGCGGTTGGAATGAGGGAAGAGATGATAACAATCCTGATGCTCCCGCTGCCGCTGCTAAATATAGAATAAGAAGAAATGAGCCAGAAAATTTAACAGAAACTCTAGAGGCGAAACTAAATCTGAATCAAGTTACATTACATCCAAGATATAAAATTGATAACACACAGGAGTTTCCATGTAGCGATACTCAAGATATAGCAGGAACTACCGACAACCGTTATGGAGATCAACAAGATGTAGAAGATTTACCGGATCCATTTCAGCATCAAACAGTTCAATACAAGAGATTATTATCCACCGCTGTTTCTGGTATAGGTAGCCATACATTAACTTTAAAAAATTTATCTCCTGACACACTTTATCTTTTTCAATGGTGGACCAATAATTCTAGCGGAATGGCTCCAGGTGGTTGTTTTACAACAGTTGGTGGCGGAACATTAAATAATAGCGGAGGAGGAGGAGGATTAGGACAGCATCAAGTAGGAACATTTAAAACGCCTAAGTCTTGTGGTCCGCCATGTGAACAAGAAGTAACTTTTGCTGGAGTTAGTGGAACCAATTACTTTGTTAATGGTTTTCAGTTGCGTACGTGTGGGTGTCCGTGTGGAGAATTGGTACCAATTCCGTGTGGATTAGAGCCATGTGGTGCTGCGGCTGGTCAGGTTGTCATCGAGTCAAAAGACATGAATCAGAATCAAGTAAAAGGCGTTGAGTTTTCATTTGTTGAATGCGAGAAGACACTCAAAGATGGTATATATGTATATTGCGATCCTAATGATCCAGAACAGTTCCCTCCTTGCCCTCCTCCTACCGGCATGTTATCAGAGTCTCCATCGGTGGAATCGCTCGACCACGGTGAAGAGATCGGTCCAGGACAAGATGGTAAACGTGAATGTCCTGGTGAAAACCAATATCCTGCTACCAACCCCTAGTTCATTTTCCATTATATTTCTCTGCCCATTCGATTGCCATATGTGTTCCTCTTGCTAGTAATCCTATTATTTGGTTGGGATTTCCAGATCCTTCTATAGCAATATTATCGTGTTCATTACTTTCTACCCAAACTAAAGAAAAAACTAAGTTTTTGCGACTTTTAAGTTCATTCGTCATTTGATATATTGTAACCAAAGAAAGATCAGGAAGACCAAGTTCTTTAAGTTGAGTAGTTTTTGTATTCTTTTGTAATTCCACTATAGATTTTACCTGATTTGAAAATAAGGTTAATGTGTGATCTATGTTAAGTGCTCCAATAATTAATTTATAAAACATTTTTTCTGGATTTCTTAAAAACACATCACAGCCATGCATGCTGTGTAAGTTTTCAACTATAAAAACAATTTCTTTTTGAGTTTTTTCTTCTAGCAACTCATAATAAACAGAATTTGTATTTTTATTAAAGCTAACAACTCTTATACCTTCTATGTCCTTAAAGGTATCAATAAAATCTTCAAAACTCATTGTTCCTCCTTGATTAGTATGTTATTCCTGACTGTTCTAAAACTTTGTGTAATTTAATAATATGTTTACACAACATCGGATCGTTTTTTGGATTCGCTGCCTTGCCTGTTCCAACTGCTGAATATGGCTTTCTTTTTCTGCCATATAAAGATTTATCTAAATGATTTGGATAGTTTCCTCTCCAAAAGAAATCTTTACAATTGCATCTTACTAGTACTTTATTGTTGTGATCTATTTTTTCTATAATATACTTTTTGTTGTTTTTATCAACTATTTGTACGGTATTTTTAGATTTTTCATCCATATATTTTATATTTTTAAAAACAATTATTGGCATATATTCTTTAGAATTTTCTATATTCTGTGCCAGACCCTTGATATACAATGTTTTAAAATCTAGATATGGAATCCATTCTAATTTAACTATTCTAATTGTATCAATTGAGTTTTGTCTTTTAGTAGTTTCAGGGAATGCCTTAACAGTACTAACATACAATTCTTGTATGCTTCCCTCTAATAAAAATTGTTTAAATCTCATATACTATTTATCTTTCAATACAGATAAAATTTAAAAATTTAAATACGATTTTGATTTAATTTGTACTACTTTATTTAATAGCGAACCACCATATTAAAAGAAGGGTAATAATGGAAGAATCAGAAGAATCAGAAGACATAGTAAAACAAAATGAAATTTTGGCAGAGTTCGATAAAAAAACTTTTGAAGTAAAGATGAGACCAACTCCGGGTGGTGGAATTGAAAAGGCGATTTTCATAGGAGGAGAGCTATTGGATTGGCAAGTTGATATAGACTCTTTAATGGAAGCTACAAAAATGGGTCCAAAATTCATGCGTGCCGTACAAAAGGATATAGAAAAGCATTTTACAGAAAGCGTATCAGACTTTATTGGAAGAAAAGTAACAGCAGAAGATATAAAAAAAGCAATCAAAATTGGTTATATTTGATATGATAAATCCAGAAAACGTTCACGAAATAATATGTAACCACACAATTGGTGATGGGGAGAAAATAGTCATAGATTTTGAACGTAGTGAAGGAGTTCATTTAGTTGATGCTCTTAACCACAATAAATATCTTGATTGTTCTGGTCAGTATGCGAGCATGGCATTGGGTTGGAATAACCCAAAATTAAAAGAGCATTTCAAAAATGACATGAAAAGCTTTGAATTTTGTGCACTACACAAAATTGCAAATTGTGATTTTTACACATCTGTTTATGCAGAATTCGTACAAAAGTTTTCTAAAATTACACCAGACTTTAAATATCTTTTTTTTATAGAAGGAGGAACTTTAGGAGTAGAAAATGCAATAAAAGCAGCGTTTGACTGGAAAGCTAAAAAACTAGGGTTAACCAATAAAGCTTGCGATTCAATAATCAATAAATTTGATATCATACATCTTAAGCAAGCATTTCACGGAAGAAGTGGGTATTGCTTATCTCTTACAAATACAATACAAAATAAAGTTGCGTTATTCCCAAAGTTTAATTGGACTAGAATAAGCAACCCAAAGTTGAACTTTCCTATAGTAGAAAGCAAAGCTATAATAGATGAAGAGTTGAGTTTGCTACAAGCAGAAAAAGCTCTTCAATCGAAAAATGTAGCAGCTATAATTCTGGAGACCATCCAAGGTGAAGGAGGTGAGAATCACTTTAGACCAGAATTTTTTAAATCCTTGCGTAAACTAGCCGATCAATACGAAACACTATTGATATTAGACGAAGTACAGTCCGGTGTTGGACTTACTGGAAAAATGTGGGCTTATGAGCATTTCGGAATAATACCCGATATGATTGCGTTTGGAAAAAAAACACAAGTTTGTGGCTTTGCTTCTACTACTAGGATTGATGAGGTAAAAGATAATGTGTTCCATGAATCCAGCAGGATTAGTTCAACTTGGGGCGGCAACATTATGGATATGTGTAGATTTAATAAAATTATAGACGTAATACAAGAAGATAATCTTGTTGATAATGCAAAAAATGTTGGGGCATATTTTCTATCAGAATTAAAAAAGGTATCAAATATAGAAAACATTAGAGGTATCGGTCTTATGATAGCTTTTGATCTTGTATCTTCTGAAAAAAGAGATACTGTATTAAAACGTTTAAGTAAAAACGCATCTATACTACCATGTGGAGAAAAATCTATAAGACTACGACCAAATTTAATTTTTAGTAAAGATAACGCAGATGAGTTTATTGGCTATATTAAAGGCTCTTTTGACTAGGCACAGTATAACTTAAAACTTTAGATCCAATTGATATACAAATTTCTCTAGTTCTTGGATTAAAACTATTAATTGTCCAATTTGGATTATCTACTAAAATTTTTCTTGGGTATGCTGTTTCTATTGGTTTATATTTGTTCTTATAAACTCCATTCTTTATATTTTTATAAAAATCTTTCAAATAAGCTGTGGCACTCGCTCCATTACCACCACCACCTATAAAAAAAATGTTAGGAGCTTTTGTGTACCCATATCCGGCATTTACTATATTAATTTCCGTCACCGCACCATTTACAACAATTGCCTCTGCTTCTGCGTCCCTTTGAGAATGAGAAAAATCTGGATGTAGATAATATAGTGGACCAAGTCCTGCTAGTTCACCAGCAATGATGTTTCCGTTAGCATCACGCCTAGGAAGCTTTTGCCATTCTTCATCGAATCTAAAACTATTCAATCCGCCAATTTTAGGTCTGAACTCTATTGTTGGTGCACTAGAGTATCCAGAACCAGATGAATTTAAAACTAATTTCTGTATCGGGCTAGAGTTTAAACGATCTATTCTTACAACATCCCCAGTTTCTACGACAGTAATGTATCTTGCGTCTGGCACGCTTGGAAGCATTGCAAGAAAAGAAGCTTTGCTAATATTGTTTGTGTTTTGGCAAGCTCTTTTTGAGTACATATTCTAGCCTTGATTTTTTTCATGAAAAGTAATAACATTATATATCATTATGAAAAGAAAATACACAGATCGAATCCTAATCCCAAAAATAGGAAATAATAGTTTTCTTTTTTACACAAAAGGATATTTGAAAATAGCAAATGGATATGAAAAAATTATTATAGAAAAAAAGCCTATGATAGAGTTTTCTATTAGAAACATGTGCCATTACAACATAATTGTTAACCCACTTAAGAAGTGGAAACAGAACAATGAAAAATACATGTTCGTAGAATACAAAAGCAAAGACTATTGCAACATAAAAATACTATATAATAAGAAAAAAGAAAAGTTCTACGTTTCAATATTTGATTTAATGTCTGATAAGAAAACAATGTTAATCACAAATATAAGTCGTTTCCCATGCTTAAGTTTATTAAACCAGTAGCAGACACAGTGTGTCTTTATCATCCGTTCGGGGGTCTGGGAGACCACTTACAGCATAGTACACTTCCTAGGCTTTTTAGCTCAATTAACAAAAAGGTTTTTATAAGCACAAAGTGTAATTTTAGTAATGAAGAAATAAAAGAACTAGTTTGGGAACGTAATCCATATGTTTCAGGGTTCTCTGATATGACCCCCAATATCGGTATGGAATGTTCTGCCGTTCAAAAAAAAGCTATTAGGATTTGGCAAAAAACATCAAATAGCATATCAAATATTGAAGCTGCCCATGGGTTTGATCGAGTACCATTTTCAAAACCAGAAATTCACTACAAGCCAAATAAAATATATAAAGTTGAAAAAAGGTTGATCTTTGATTGTAATGCATCCACAAACCACGAATATTCAAATAAAAAAGAAGCTCTACTAGAAATTATAAAAAATAAATTCCCTGAGCATACTATCAATTTCATAAAAAGTAAAAAATTATCATACTCAGAAGAAAAAAATTCAATTAATGATCAAAAAACAATTTATGTAGATTCTATTTTTGAATATTGTGATTATATATTTTCATGTGATGTATTCTTTTGTTTGTTGTCAGGAGCACATTCATTGGCACAAGCTATTAGAATAAATAAATCTTTTTGTATTGTGCAAAAAGATTTATTTAATATACACTTTGAAAAAGGATTATTTCTTAGTGATAACATAAGCTATATAACTACGGAATAGTACCATAAATTCATGAACAATTTAGATAAAGATTTTTATGAGCATCAAATAGATTTAATGTCACAGCGATATAGTTTAATGTTTAAAAAAAGAAATTTTTCATGGAACAAATATTATAACGAAGTCGTTAGTAAGCTTGATAATAATATGTATTGGGTATGGTGTTTTATGTGTGGCTTTGAAACAATAATAAAAGAAGAAAATTCTTTTAAAATAAAGAATAGAAAAGTATGGAAACAATTCGTAAATAAAAATACAACAATAAAAATTGCATCTATAATTGGAAGCACAAAAAAAGTTGAAAAGTATATTGAATCATTGCCAAAAAGCAACGGTGGCAATATGTTTTATCTAAAATAGTTCATGAAATATTTCATTCAAACCTAATTGATCGATGAAAAACAATCTATTGTTTTTCTCTACGTTCATAGCTTGCGTTTTATTTTTCAAAATTATAACATCATAATTTAAATACAAACTTTCAATGTCTTGCTCAATTGGTTTTGTTTCTATAAGAATTTTTTTGTGTTTATATGTACCGAGTGTTTTTTCTTCATTTAAATAACAGATAACATCATAATCAAAATAATCAAATTCTCTAAAATGTATAAAAGAACAAATTTCAACCTTAAAATTAATTAATTCTCTTTTATATTTATCAGCCTGTTCTTTTTGAAAGCTATCTTCATAAAAAAAAAGTATATTTAAATTATAACGTGTCAAATAACTCCTAGTATGTCATAAAAGTAGTCGTTATTACTGAGATTATCTTAGAGTTTGACTCTTGTGGAGAAAAATATTCATCCCATTCGCTTGGCTGTATGTTGAATTGTTTTTTATTAGAAGGACTATCAATATTATATCCCCAGCAACGTATAAGTCCTTTTTCTTTATCAAAAATTATATCAATATCAAATTGTAAGGCAGTAGATTGATTTGGAGTTCCAGCACCAGAACCTTTAAACTCAAAAACAATTTTGTAGTAATCTGAATTCATTTCTAAAAACTTTACAGGAAACATGATATATTTTGGATGTTTGCTCTGCGTTGCATTAAATAATTCTCTTGCTAGTTTTTTAGTACCATTGTATTTACCAGATGCATAATCTGAATCGTCTTTGCTAGATTCTACGGCAAGATCATATATGTGGTTTGCTATATTTTTTTCTTGATCTACATGATGATCATCAATATCGAAAACATGCTTACAAACTTGCACAGAATCTCCATTAAGGTCTTTTATTGTTTTTCTTGTTGTTATTCGTAAACTTCCAAATGGGTTTATAACAACAGACATATTATTATTATTTTGTATCCAATCAATATAAGTCTGCCAGTCTTTTGTTATTTGTTTATCTTCCGACAGGATTAAACTTCTTAGTTCATTAAAAAATTCTTCTGTTTTAAATAAAGACCAAGGTTTGTCTTTACCATCATATAGATCATTTGAATTTTTCATGGATTCTTTTCCGAATCCATAATCGGCGTATTCCAATAACCATTTTGAAAATCTCATGCTTTTGCTCATAGTCTATATAACGTTGCTTTGATTAAATTATTATCGTATTGCATATATATTATGTCAGTTAAACATGGAGGTATGTATAATGAAAACATTTTTTTGTATTGTATTGTATTGTTTTATGATTTTTTCGATGGATTGTTTTGCAGAAGAAGTGCGTAATTTTGATGATGCAGTAATATTGTCTAAGTCTAGTGGGAAAAAAATATTTTTATATTTTGGTGCAGAATGGTGTGTATATTGCACGAAAATGAACAACTTGTTTTATGAAAAAGATGTATCTGAGAGACTTGACAAATTCATTGTTTTAAAGCTGGATAAAGATATTGAGACTGGTCTTGTTGAAAAATTTTCAGTAAAATCCATACCAGACTACATGATTATGGACAGTAAAGAAAATATATTAAAAAGAGACAAAGGATATAAAACAAAATCAAATTTTTTATTGTGGCTTAAGTAGTTGTAAAATTATCATCTACTTTTATAATTTCATAATAAAAACAATCTGTATCTTCGCTTGTCCATCGATCACTTTTTTCACATACAAAAATTTCTTTATCAACTTTATATTTTGGAATAGATTTCTGATCGAGTGGCTTTGTTATAAAATTTGAATCTTTCCAAAATATTCTATTATTTGGCTGTAATGCAAAACACCCATTATCTAATTTTAATAAATGTGCATTCTTGTAATCATTGGGAGTTAAGCTAAAATTGTTATTTTCCCAATCAAATAAGTTGCCCAATGTTTAGACTTATCTTTCATGGCGATTTGACATCTCCAATTTACAAGATAATCAAATTTGCAAACAGTAATTTCATTTCCGAAACAGTTCCAAAGTTGAAGATAATCTAAATCTATTTTTGGAGCATCAAGTTTATGAACCAATGCAGAAATAGGAACATTTGCTCTTTGCATTCCAGATTCTGTCATACAATGAAATAATAACGCTCTATTTGCAACACTTCTTACTACAAATACGATTACTAATTCATATTCTTCAAAATTACTTTCATATGCAAAAAGATGTTATTTTTTTATGTTACAATAAAATGGTTCGATATTAATGTTCATTATTAAACCTACCAAATAATGTTTTATTTATATTTTATATATATTAAAATCCCAAATAATCTTTTATTTCTATTGTATGCCCTTGTTGCTTAAGTATTTTTATTAATCATATTGATTTGTTTCTTAAAAAAATCTGGCTGATCATTAATATCCATTAGTTATCCTACTAAATTTAATTTTCTTAATTGTTTCAGCCAAAAGTAGCATTTCTTCATACGAATAATTATCCGATCTAGTTACATTACAAGCAGAGCAACAAGGAACAACATTATCTATTGTGTATCCTTTTTTGTTGTTCATTCTATCTAATCCTGTTCCTGTAGGGTTTAGATCACAATTGCAATAATTACATTTTTGCGACATCAACAATTTGTATTGATCTTTTGTAATTGTCCATTCCATATTGCGCCTATTTGCTATGTTACCAGCACAGGCGAATCTTCCTTTTTCTGTTCTACATCTCATTTTTGCCATCAAAGATCTACAAACTCTGCAAATGTATTCTTTGCTTCCAAAATTAGACAGTGAAAGTATTTCTTTGCATTTGTTACACTGTCTTATTCCTTCTTCTTTTATTTTGCGTTTATCTATTCCTTTACATTTTCGAGAGCAATATTTTGTTTTTTCTATCAAGCATGGCAAAACGTAGATTTCTTTGTCGCAAATTAAACATTTTAATTTTGTTTTATTTTTGCGAGTAGCCTCTATTTGACATTTTTTAGAGCAATTTATCCTTATTTCAAGCTCACTTGGCCCTCGAACATGGAATTCTTTTCCACATTGTACACAGACTTTCTTTAAATTGTGAATTTTTTGATTTTCCATATCTTATTTATGCTTAGGTAATCAGAAATCAATTTCTTTTATTGTGACTTCATGACCTTCTTTCTTTAATATCTTGATGCGACTTTCACTGTGACTTTTAAGGTAATCGTTTATTTCAAATAAGAAATCATAATAGTCTAGTCCTTCTTTGTCGTCAGCAGTTCGTAGTCCTCTACCCATTCTTTGTATAATCATATGTTCAGCAACACCACCTGCACAGTTGATAAGATTGTGAATGTGACAATTGATTCCCGTATTGAAAATTTGTTGTGTTGCTATTGCTAAACAATGTTCATTTTTTTGAAGTTGTTTCACAACATTTTTTCTAGTTTTAGAATCATCTTTTCCTTGAACCCATAAACTATCTGGCAATAGCTCATGAAGTGCATCACCATGAGCTATTCGATCCACCAAGATCAAAGTTCTGCCCGTCTGCTTTTTCGCCAATCGGGTAACAATTTTATGGAAGTGATAACTTTCAGCAATGCCTCTCGTTACGGCATCAATATAGATATCGTGAGGAATCATTGGTTCTCTGATCGGATAGAAAATGCAATTAGAGTCAGAAAGAATACCTCTTCCTTGAAGCTCAGCAGTGGTTAATACCCCTGTTGCCGCACTTTTCACTTTGAGTACTGGTCCGAAGTACCCCCGCACATTAAACTTTTGTACATCATCTTTACCGCCAAATTTAAATGGAGTAGCACTTACGGCAACACGTACATCACATGCTTTTAATCTTCTATATACTGCTTTTGGAAGCCTGCTCATCATATCGTGGATTTCATCAACAATTAAAACTTTAATTTTTGGAAGTAATTTTTCAATTTTACTTACTGACTGCACGGTTGCTACCGTTATTATGTTTGGTTTAATTGATCCGCCCCACGCATTACCAACATTCTCAAAACCCATTTTTATCATTTCATCATAGTTTTGCTGTGCCAAAGACAATCTATTTTGTAAAACAAGCGTTGGAGTACCCTTTGGTAACGTTTTAATTATTCCCATCATAACAGCAGATTTACCGGCAGAGGTAGGTGCGAAAATTATACCCCTTTTGTGCTTAATAACTTGATTTATAAGTTCAACTTGATAATCTCTTAAGATAATTTCACAATTATCATTTTTAAAAAAGTTCTCATCTATATTTTTTTCTTTAAATTTTGTTTGTTCTCTTGTATCTTCAACTTCATATTCAATCTTATTATGTCTTAAAACAGCACTTACCTCTGGTAGCAGACCTGTTAAAAACTTTCCATTTTCAATAGAAAAAAAGTTGATGTATCCATCCCATTTTTTCATTTTATAGGCACGGTTGTGGAAATAATTTTTTTCTCTAAACCTAAGACGAGTCCACATATCATTTTTAATAATATCATCGTCAGATATGAGATAGGAATAATCATTAGCAATTTTTAGTAAATATTTATTCATTTTTATTTTTTTTTGTATTTATATCGGAGGATATTTCTTTAAAGGCTTCTTCCACTGTCCCACAAACTCCACAAACATCATATTTAGTGTTATTGAGACGCCAGTAGATATTTTTTTCATTTTTAGTAACTTTATAGTTGTGATATTGACCAAATTTAACCAAGTCCTCAAACATGAACTTTCTCATTTTGTGTCATTCTCATAGTAGAATAATTTTTTAAATAGTTTTTCTACTTCAAAAGTTATACATTCACTATAAACCTTGATATCAAAATTTTTAAAATCTTTAGCATCAAATAACTTCTTCATATACGGAGATAAAGTTACGTAATACGGACTAATATTACCAAAATTAACCCACAGTAGCAAGCTACTTTTTAAATCTTCATATTCTTTTAGTGTGGGGGTTTTTCCAATACTTTTTTCAATAAACAGTTTTGTTTTAGAAATGCCGTTGATTGCTTTTATAACTCCAAGTTGATTATATTTCAAAGAGTTATTCACCGATGGTGCTTTAAGTTTTTGTTTATACCTACTTTGCCATAATTTCCATCGTTTCCATGCTTTTTCTCCTACCAAGCACATAGGATCGATTAAAACCAATTTATTTTTAATTGATTGAAATTTAAGAACTTCTAATTGTGCTCTCACATAAAGATTATAATCTTTTTCTTCCAATATTTCTTCCGTTTCTCTTTGTAGCTTATAGCATATCTTAAAAATCAAAGATTTTCTAGGATCACCTGATTTTAGTCGAGTATGTTGGTAATCGGGGAAATAGGAGTTGCAAAGTTCAATCCATATTTTGGCAAGATTAAAAGCAGCGATTTCATCAGATTTTAATTCATATTTTTCAATAACGGATTTTTTTTGACTCAAATTGCACCTATTAATTAACTAATTACTTACTATATATTTTATCATGAACTTCTTTGAATGGATACTTTTTGAAGAAACCAAAATATCAATAGCATTATTTGCAAATGATGGTAGAATTGTCGTTTATGTAGATGGTAAAAGGCACACATATGTGACAGATGCAATGTACCATAAAAAATGGAAAAAACAAGCTAACAATGATCCTTTTATGGTTTTAAAACAAATTAAACAGCAAATAGAAGACGGTATTGCATTTGAACTTTAAATTTTTAAACTTGAATCTATTTATTTTTAATTTGAATCTATTTATTTTTAATTTGAATCCATTTATTTTTAACTTGAATTCATTTGTTTTAGAAGAATAATTCATGAATGGGTTAAACTTGAATCTATTTATTTTATTCCAACTTGAATTAATTACGCTGATAGACTATATTGGAAGTGTTCACCTAAAAGGTGAGCAACGACTCATATACTATTATTACAACTGAGTTGGGTGCTCTCTCACCCGTTAAAGCAACGATTGGCTATGCTCCCTTTCTTTGCTTTAAGAGAAAAGAACTTTGGAAAGTCTGTGGCACAGATAGAACCTTAAATAATGCTAACACAAGAGGCATTCGTATTTCCAAATCAACTGAAGTTATACTCGGAACGTAAAATGATTGGTGTCTATTCTTCATGAGGGAATAGAGCGTCCTGGATTAAGAGGTTGAATAAGCATAATGAACAGTGGTGTATTGGTTCTGATGTTTGTCTGAGTGAATGGTGAATCATCATTCATCGGATATTAAGGTAATGGGTAACTTACTCAGATAAACTTAATAGAGCATATAGAACCTTGAATCTTGGTTTAGTACTCTAAAGATTATGATTTCACAATCATACTTTTAATGATTCTAACGGATATGATTGTGCAATCATACTGATTAAAAATACATCTAAGTTGTTCAATCAATCGTCTTTGATCTCTTGAATAACTGATTCGTTTTTGTTATGCTAAACAAATAATGTCTCCTGAAATAATCTCTCTGCTTTCTTCTATAAACAATCAAACTGTTTATATTGTTTTTAATCCTGCTATATTTGATTTTACTGATAAAGAAGCTCAGAATGAAATTAAGATATGTCTTCAAGATGGCAGAATAATTGATATTAATTTAAATGAGAATAATTTATCTTTTATAATGTCTATTTTGAAGATTTCATTGTTTTCGGATGGAATGAAAATAATAGTTTGGGATTGGAAGGTAATCGCAACGTATGTTCTTGCAAACACAAAAAAGGACTACGCAGTCGATGCCGCAATTATTGATTTAAAAATTATTGAATCTTATGTTGGTAAAAAATTAAATCCACCAAAAAACATAAAAGAAGCAATAACACGGTTAAAGGATTTGGTTGTAAGTGGACACTGGAAAGAAGTGGATTTGATTTATAGAAATCTTCATTTGCCGCTTGCAACAGTTGTAATACCTCATTTAGAGTGTGCGGGCATTAATGACCTTCTAACAGGCACAAGGGTTCACGCCTTCTATGAGATAGACGGGCAGGAGAATGGTCGCCTAAGGAGTTTTCAAGCGTTTAAGCAGGGGTTTGTACCTCATGCCATGAAACCTTATGTGCGAGATAACTTAAAACCACGTTTTCTCGATGAATTATTCATGGTTTTTGATTTTAGAGCTATGGAAGTTCATATGCTTGCATGGTTGTCAAAAGACCCAGTTCTACAAGCACTCTGTAAACATCCTGATGTTTATTATGCTTTGTATGAGAAATTGACGGGAAAAGAGCCAAATAAAAAAAATGATAGAGATTTTGTAAAAAAAACGTTCTTGCCGGTTATATATGGTCAGTCGTCCTACATGTTAGGACAACGATGCAACATCCCAAAAGATGAGGCAGATTCAATTGTAGATCGTATTAATTCTTTATTCCCAATATCTTTAGAATGGATAAACACCCAACAACAGCAATTTAAATCACTTGGATATGCTAAAAATATATTTAGCAAATACCGAACTTTTGATGAGGGTAAAGAATACTTAGTTAGAAATTTTTGTATACAATCGCCCGCCGCAGTTGTATGCTTAGAGAAATTAAACAAACTTCATTTTGCATTAAAAGAAAAAACAGACATTGCTTATACAATTCATGACGGATATGCCGTTTATGCTAAGAAAGACAATTGGAAAGAAATATTTCAAATTGCCAAGAATGTTTTATCTGATGAGAGTGAATTTTGTCCGGGATTGCATTTAAAGGTTACGTGCCGTGCCGGAAGAAATCTTAACGACTTAAAAGCTTTAAATAAAAAATAGGAGATTCTATGCTGGATATTTGTAATAATTTTAGAATTAATGAAAAAGAATTTAATGAATTGGAAAAGAAGTTTGGGAAACTTTGTTGGCACGCTGCTCATGAACTTAAAAGAAAAAACATTCACAACAACTTTACGGATGAAGCAGAAGACATTAAGCAAGAGCTTCAAATGAGCATGCTGCGGGCAGGAAGTTATTATAAAAGACAAATTTACATAGAGAAATCTTTGAATCTAGCAAAAAAGTATGCTAAAGATAAATTTGTTAAGAAAGAAATTATAGATTTAAATGAACTATGGGAAAATAGAACAAGACACGGAGCGAGCAGACAGAAATTTGGAGCTTATCAAGAAAAACTTCTTGATAAAATTATTAGGAAAGTTGTTCCTAAGCAAGAGCGACCAAATAAAAAAGAAAACCTAACAATAGATACAAAATTCTCTGTTTATTGCAAAGCTATAGTTTGGAATGGTCAAAAAAGCATGGGGAAAAAAATAACAAGGGAGAAAGGCATTCGTTCAGGTCAGGTTAGTCTGTCTGAATTCAACTATTTAGGAAGCATGTGAAGCATGTGCTGGCTAGACAAAACGTTTCATTTGTGGTAAGATCGAATAGGTTTTTACTGCCAAAAACTATACTGTAAATAGATATGATTGTAAATGCCTTCTTAATTGAAAGACTGCCGGAAAGCCCACAAAAATGCGAGAATTGACTCCAGAAGAACAAGCACAACTAGAAGGGCTAACAGACCCAGATATTATAAAACCAAAGTTTTCTTGGGATGACACGTTTCAAAGAAAATTGTTGGGAATGCTTTTGGTTGATCCATATATGCTCGTTCAGGCTATGGACAAAGTAAAGCCTGAGTACTTTTCTAACGAGGCACATGTTTTAATCTGCAACGTATTGTTAAAATATTTTGCAGAAAAAAAATCTGTTCCTGAAAAATTCATAATAGATCAAGAGATTAAAAATTCTTTAAAAGATTCTGATAAAAGCGTTCAATTGCACTACCAAGCAGAACTCAATTGTGTATATGACTATTATGTGCCAGGACTAGACACAAGAGAATATTTAATTGATAAAATTACTTATTTTGCAAAAGTCCAAGCAATTAAAATTGCGTTTCACACATCTTTAGAGAAGATGCAGGAAGCCCCAGAGGATGAGGGTACGTGGAACTTTATATATGAAAAAATGAGAGAGTCTATGTTGATTGACAGGTCTTATGAACCTGGTCTGGAGTATTTTTTACAACTAGACGAAATGTATAACAGGATGAACAATGCATTTGATGGAAAGGATAGATTTACAAGTGGTTTTAATTCTATTGACTGTGCTTTAACTGGTGGCGGTTTGTATGCGGGACAGATAGCAAGCTGGATAGGTCTGCCAGGCAGCGGCAAAAGTCTTGCTCTCACAAAAGCTGCCGTAAGCAACGTTTTGCTAGGACACAAAGTATTATATTTAACGATGGAAATGGATGAGCTAGGAATTGCTCAAAGATTTACATCACAATTGGCTAAACTGGATATTAATAATTTGATTGGGGTTAAAGATGAAGTGTATAAAATTATGGAAGATTTTAAAAATGGCTGGGAAGATCCAAACTTACTTCATATAAAGCAATTTCCAGGTGGAGTAATGGACGTTAATGGAATACGTGCTTTTATGGCACAATTAGAGTTCAGAGGATGGAAACCTAATTTGTTGATTGTGGATTACGTTGGAGAAATGAGAGATGATCCAAGTGTCAAAAAGTATGAATCCGCATATCGTATTCTTAGAGACCTAAGAGGGTTTGGTGTTGAGAAAAAACATTGCACATTCACTTGTGTTCAGCCGAATTCAAGTGCTTCAAAATTAGAAATTGGACAGTATATTGATGAGTCCAATATTGGAACATCTTTTGATCAGTTTAAACCATTGGACGCATTCTGGTCAATTAATCAACAAACAAACGAAAAAGATGCTGAGGTAGGTCGAGGATTTGTGATTAAACATAGAAATGGACGATCAAGATTTCCTTTTAGAATTGGTTTTGATTTTTCTTTAGGAACTTTAGATATGTTTGAGATCTCAGATCAAGCATATGGAACGAATATGAATTTAATGGCAACGAAAAAAACAAATGAAGTGATAAAAATTGATGGAAAACCTAAGAAGAAATGGTCGCCAGGAAAAGGACAAGAAGATTTGGACGGAATTATCAACCCTATAGAAGATTATGAAGGATGATTCAAAACATTGACAGTAGATCATGTTTTTGGTAGGCTAAAACACTCCCAGTAAATGTATTTAAAAAAAGGAAAAATTATGGCAAATGAAGCTCCTATAGAAAAAGTTAAAATAAAAGTTGTTGGCGTAGAGATTGTTTTAGATCCTGAAAATATGAGATTTAGTGAAAACAATATTGGCGAATACATGAACAAAGAGTATGGCTGGTATGACTATCTTGGTAAACAGCTTGAGTTTGCACAAAAAGAAGTTTTTTTGTTGGAAATAGACGCCGAAACGCTGTACAGCAAAAAGTTTTTGGAATCCAAGGACGCAGGAGGCACAGATAACTATTCAAAAGCTTTTGCAAGCAGTCATGATGAAGTTGTAGATGCAAGAAAAAAAGCTGTGGAAGCAAAAGAAACAGTAGGACATTTGAAGGCACATTTAAGAGCTTGGGATAAAAATCATGAAAATGTTCAAAATAGAGGACACAGTCTTAGAGCTGAAATGAAAGTTTTGAGCCGAGATATATATGCCGAACAATCCATAGAAGATATTCTTGGTAAGCAATAATTAGTTTCCATAATGATAAATAGCTTTAGTAAAATTAACTGTATAAATTCAAATAAAGCTAATATGGAAACAAAAATACGTTGGATGCTGCAAAAAGATATAAAGTCTGTATTGGACATACAGAAATATATGGAGCAAGGCGAAAAATGGAATAAAGAAAACTTATCAGCAATGATTCGTTCTAAAAAGTTTTCTTCTGACTCTTTTGACACGTATTCAAAAGATGGTGCTTTTATAGGATATGTTTGCGAAATAGAAAAAAGGGTAGTTGGTTATATCATATATAAAGTTTTTGCTGCCAGCAGCAAAAGTATAATGTGTACAGAAAAGATGAGAGACTTTTTATCAAAAGAAACAAGCACTCCTGTTATGTGCGGATTTTTGGTTAACTTTTGTGTAGATCCATATTTTCGCATAAACGGAGTAGGAAGATCTTTATTTAAATTTGTTATTGATAAGTTTTCTGGTTTAATTGACTTGAGCAATAAAAGCACAAGACCATTTTTTCTTTATCTTGTTGCTAGCGAAAGAAACACAGGACTTCATATTTTTCTTAGCAAGATGGGATTTTTGGGTAAAAATGTTTTAAGAAATGCTTTTGGAGACAGTCACGACGGATACAGCTTTATGTACGAAGTTTTCCAAAAATACGAAAAAAACAACAATGACCAATGATGAAGAAAAATGGGACCTACGGTTTTTAGGTCTTGCACAACAGATCAGTACTTTTAGTAAAGATCCTTCTACGGTTGTTGGATCTGTAATAACCGACCGAAACCACAGGCTCATTTCAAGTGGATATAATGGATTTCCAAAAGGCATAAAAGATATAGATGAGCGGTATAGCGATAGGAACTTAAAGTACCTATTGATAATTCATGCTGAGATGAATTCAATAATTTTCGCAGAAAGAAACCTAGAAGATTGTATAATTTATACAACCCCTTTTCCACCTTGTTCGAATTGTGCAGGTGCGATAATTAATTCTGGAATAAAAAGAGTTGTTTCTTTTGATAATGATTTAGAAAATCCTAGATGGAAAAATGGTTTTGAACTCAGTGCAATGATGTATAAAGAGGCGGGCGTCACTCTTGATCTTTATCATCGATAGTCGGATCCAACTGTTATGCTAAAACTAATTAAAAGAAAACATAATCTTTCAATACGTGATTTTTATAACAGAAGAAATAAAGTTCTTATAAGGCGTACTCTTGGTGGTTTTGGCGACATTCTTATGCAAAGAATGATGTTTGAAGATTTTTCCAAAATAGATGTAGAAATACATTATGCTTGCCCGCATGAATTTATGGAAATGTCGCTAAACCACCCTTTTTTAAAAAACATAAAAGAAATAAACAAAGTTTCTTTAATAGACTATGGGGTAATATATGACATAACAACAATCTGTGCGATAACAGAATCAAAAGAGCTATCGAATAATAAAAGGCACAGAAGCGATATATGGGCGAACCATTGCGGTGTCGAACTGACAAAGCATGAAATGCATTTATATCCTGAGATAGAACAAATCGAAAACTGCAAGCGTTTAATAAAAGAAATAAACCCAAACGGAAAAACGGTAGTCTTACTGGCTACACGCTCAGTCGATAATGATTTTGCAATTGCAAAATCATTGACAGAAACACAAATAGAAAAACTTGTGAGTTCTATTATAGAGAATGACATGATTCCTATAACAGTACATAAAAATCATCAAGATGTTTACAATAGGTTAAATGTCAAGCAGTTTGTTTCTTTGCATCCACAAACATGGATAGCCTTAGTTGCTTGTTCTGATATTATTGTCTCAATTGACACTGCAACGTTTCATATAGCTGGCGGTCTTAAGAAACCACTCGTTGGCATTTTTTCTTTCACTGATGGTAAGGTATATGGAAAGTACTACAAATTTTTATTGGTACAAAAGCATAGAGACAACGGAGATTGGGATTGTGGACCATGTTTTAACTGTCATGCATGTCCAAAAGAAAAAGTATTAAAACAAAAGCCATGTTTGACAGAAATTGATCCATCTGATATAATGGACGCTATTTTGTCTTTGAAGAATAATCTACATCTTGAAAAATATTAAATTATGTTGCTGAACAAAAAAAACTATAAATTCCTTTTTAAAAGTGATGTTGAAAAAATAATTAACAAGATAGCTCCGATAGAGCCTACAGAGTTAGAGTATTTGAAGAATCTTTTAAAAAGTGAAAAATGGCCACCGGCGGCAGAGTCACATCAAATTTGTAATTTTAGCATTGAAACTGAAAAGCTACAAAGAGCAGAAAACATTTTGAACCTTTTTGGGCTTCATGATCTTTCTGGAAAAAGAGTTCTTGATTTTGGATGTGGAGAAGGACACCTCTTAATTAAAGCAAAAGAAAAAGGTGCAGAATCTTGTGCCTGTTATGATACATCTTTAAGTGTATTCACAAATTATGATGCCATTAATGCTTTTAACGATAAAAAAACTTTTTTTACTTCAAATTGGGATAAAGTAAAAAGAGATGTAGAGATAAATGGCAAGTATGATATAATAATTTTATATGACGTTTTCGATCATTTAAGCGTATCTTGGGATGATGCATTAAAAAACATATCTGATGTTTCTTGTGGGTTGGTATACATGAGGTGTCATCCATTTTGTAGCCGACATGGAGGGCACTTTTACAATCAACTTAATAAGGCGTTCATTCAGTTGATTTTTGATTGTAATGAGTTAGCTTCATTGGGTCTTAAAGCAGAAGTAAACTACAGAGCAATATTAGATCCTATCTCCATATATTTAGGATTATTGAAAAAGTATTTCACAATATTAGAACAAGATATTATAAAAACGGAAGTAGACAAAATATTTATTGAGGACAAAATAATACAAAAAAGAATTATGGAGTTTTGGTACAAAAATGATATGGAAGCACAAAATAATATGTCTATTTCTTTTGTGGATTTTGTATTAAAGCCAAATTAATTTTTGACAATTATTCCTGTTCCATATCTTGTTTCAAACAAATATGGAGTTATCGATTTTTCTTGACAGAATATGTCAAATGCTGTTTTTGATGGCTTATGACTTTTAATGTAATCGACTATTACAATTCCATTTTCACTAAGTTGCCCCCAAACTGTTTCCAGATATTGAAGATGCTTATCATAAGATTGTTCTTCATTGATGATTACAACATCCCATTTAATTTGATTGCACATTTCTATGAAGTTTTTATCATATAATTTACCAATATAAAAATTTTTATTTTTTTTAAATGTTTTTTTTATGTTGGCTTTGCCTATTCTTATTGGTATGAACTCGTTATTGGTGTTTTCTTTAAATCCAAAAAAAGTTTCGACACCGGTACAGGAAAGAAGAAAGCAAGAGCTTAAAAGACCTATATTAAAACCTATTTCTAATAAAGATTTTGCCTTTAAATATCTTCCAATATAATAATAGAAAGGAGCGTATTTATTATCTAGGTAAGCAGCAGTTTTTCTTGAGCTTTCTTCTATGACACACAATCTGTCAAGAAGCGTTCTGCCACTTATTTTCTGAGAATCTAAATCAAAATTTATTTTATTTTTTATTTGATCCAAGTCTGATTTTTCCATACTATAATAGAGTTATAATTTCTTTAATTTAGGAAAATGTATGGGATTTGAAGTTTGTTACTCATTTCACGATAGAATAAATGGTGAATACAACAAAGAAGAGGTTAAAACCTTTAAAAAGAACGTTGGAGATCCATTTGATGAAATCTCTTTAGAAAAATTAGCAAGTTCGATTATATCGCAATTAGCAAGAAGAGACATTTGGATTATTGCGTTAGATGTTTATGAACTTTCAAAGAAAAAAGTAGCCTTTAAAGAAACAAAAGGCGGTATAGTCATTAAAAACAAAAAGTTCCTATTCGATACAATTGAAGGGGATATGGTTGTAGAAATAGAAGTTGAAGAAGAGGTCCCACAAAAATCTTTGCCAATAAAGACCACACCCGTAGCAGACGCTTCGCAATCGAACGCTACATTAACCAGAAAGGTTTTGGAAGTAGTTATTTTCTCGCCAGAACCACAGCAACTAGAACAAGCAAAAAGAAAAGGGTTGAAGCTTACCCCAGATAAAAAATATTCTGTTTATAAGAAAACAGCTTCAAATATAGGTGAAATTTATACGGTAGTGGATGATGAAAATAAAGATGTACAGGTTGCAGACAGCAATTTTATTCCAGGTCAAATAAACTTGTATGGAGATAGAGAGCTTGGGTTCTCTAATAAAAGTAAAGACAAAAGCGATCTTTTGTGGGAAGGTGCTTCAGTCGAATCCGGTATGCCAAATCTTCGTAAAAGGTAAATTATATGTCTAAAAAACAAAAAGAAAGAAAAAAGAAAAATCGAGAGAAAATTGCTCATAAAAGAGTTTTGGGAAAGAGACTTACTTTGAGAAAACAAAAAAAGGAAGCAATAATGGAACAGAAAAAACAAAAGAGTGTAGAGGACGCTGTTTATGGTAAAGAGCAGCCTTTTTTGAAAAACAACTCAATAAAAGAGCTTGAGCCAGATGAAAAAGCTAAAAAAATGGATGAAATTAAAGAAAAAATAAATCGTAACTTTAAAATTCTGGAAGCATTAGAACAAGAATATGATCAAGAGCATTCAAAAAGGCAAGAAATAAATGAAAAATTAGAGCAAGAAGGCTACAAAACAATAAAAGAAAAAATGGATGCCTTACATTTAAAAGCATTGGAAGAAAATGCGAGAAAAGAAGGGGTAGATGATTTAGATATAAACAAAATAGTTTTGGACGAAAGTTCAAAAGAAGAAATTATTTTAGAGGAAACCCCAACAATTGATAATTCTCAAGAAAATGAAATTTCTTCTTGACAGAACCATTTATTTTTGGTATGATGACGTTTCGAGAATTAGAAAATTAAACAAGGAGATATGATATGTCAAAAAACGAATATGAACCACTGGACATGTCCCAGATGGAGTCAGAGCTAGCAAGGATGACAGTAGAAACAGGAGCCAGTACAGATGATTATCTTTCAAAGTATGTGCGACTACCTGAAAGAGATGGATTTGTTATGATGAGATTCCTGCCTATTAAAAAAGGTCAAAAGCTATGGTGTGTGACAAGAGTTCATACCTTATTCGACCCTAGCAACCGAAGAAAGCTGACATATCATTGCCCCAGAGAGCTTGTAAACTCAGGCAGAGGCGAAAGATGGGTAGGAGATTGTATTATTTGTAAGTACTACTCCGACCTTTGGCAGAAGTCTGAGAGCCTATCTGGAAAAGCACAGGAAGATCTTCAAGCACAAGCTAGAAGTATTAAACCTGTAGAGCGATATTACTACAATGTAATTGTTCGTTCTGCTAAAAACAAAGATGGCGTTATAGAGACCAATGTTGGACCAAAGATCTACAGTTGCGGTAAAGTTCAACATGCGAAGATTATTCGTGCCATTTATGGCGATCCAGTTGCTGGAGAAAAAGGTCTTGGCGACATTACGCACCCACTAACGGGGCGAGACTTTAAAGTCGTGAAAAAGGTCGTCAAAGGTGGTGGTGGAATGGAATATCCAAACTATGATAATTCCAAGTTTGAAGACCAATCGCCACTTGGAACGAAGGATGAAATTGCCATGTGGATGGAAAAATCCAACGATCTTCAGTCGTTAAGATCTGTTAAATCTCAAGATGAGATAAAGGATGGACTTAGAATTCATCTTGGAATGATTAAGAGCGGAAATGATCCTGATAACAATGATTTAGAAGAGTTTAGGAATGTTGGAAGCTCTACGTCAGTATCGGTATCTATGTCATCTTCAAAAGTAAAAGATGAAGTTAAAGTGTCAAAATCAGAAGAAACATCTGAAGATGCAGACCTTATGGCAGACGATGAGTTTATGAAAGAACTTGGTTCAATGTAGCTCAGTATTAGGCAACCTAGTTTTGGCTAACTGGCTTAAAAAAAGATCTGTTTCTACATCTTAAAAGGTTAAAATGGCTAAGAAAAAATGTGAAGGCGATGATTCTTTCGACAGTTTCTTTAAGGATTTAGCTGATAAAACTGGCGGGGATGTTCTAAGTAATGTTGATAGCATTAAGTATTTTGTAGACACAGGCTCTTTAGCATTGAACTACATTTGCTCTGGTCGATTTATTGGCGGCGGCGTTCCAGGCGGAAAGCTAACAGAGATATATGGACCAAACTCTTCATCAAAGAGTTTAATTGGTTCCAATATTCTGTTCGGTTGCCAAAGAATGAATGGCATCGGAGTCTTAATGGATTGCGAAAATTCTGTAAACCAAGAGTTTGTAGAAAAGGCATCTCATTGCAATCTTAATAGACTTGTTACCTTGAGACCAGAATCTTTAGAAGAAGTTTTTTCTAAAATATATAAAATTGTAGATGTGTCTCGTCAAAGGTACGGGGCAGATAAGCCCATTGTTATCGTCTATGACTCTATCGGAGTATCGCCATCAGCGAGAGAACTCAAAGAGGTAAAGCTTCCAGAAAAATTTTCTGTTGCTCAGTTTAAAGCTATAGTAGGAGGAAGGGAACAGCCAGGCGAAAGAGCAAAAATATGCTCTAGAGAGTTTAGGAAGTTAAATACTGTTATGGAAAAGAATAATGTTACAGTAATTATTCTTAACCAGACACGTGATAAGATTGGAACTTTCCATCCAACGAAGGTCACAGCGGGTGGTGGACAAGCCTTGCCTTTTTATGCGTCTTGTAGAATTGAAACAGCAGCAAAGACGAAAATTGATAAAAAAATAACTGAAACAAAGAAAAAGATTTTAGGCATAAACATAAAAATGAAAAATGTTAAGAATAAGACGCACAGACCATTTATTGAATCTGAAAATATAAGCCTTCTTTTTGATTTGGGTGTAAATCCAATAAGTGGTTTATTGTCTTGTTTGATGGATGCTGAAAGAGTCGTAGTAAGCAGTAAAGGCAACTTTGCTGTAAAACCAAACTGGAGCAATGGGCAGGAAGTAAAATTTAAAGCTAGTCAAGTTATTAATAATGTTCCGCTTGATATTCTTTTAAAATGCCCAGCATTAATAGATGCAGAAAATGAAGAGGAAGTGATAAAATATTTAGAACCATTCATGGCTGCGGTTAATTTTCATCCAGAACAGATGGAAGATGTAGAAATGAATACAATAGGCGAATTTGATGTTGATGATGTTGAAGAAGAAGAATCTGAGGATTCGTAGAATTAACTGAGTATTATCTCGATTTAAAAATAAAAGAATCGATCTTTTTACAGATCGATTCTTTTTTTTCACCGATTTACAAGTTTAATCAACTAATACCTGTTACATCTGCGAATGTTTGTGGAGTGTCGGTAAAAGTACCGGCATCTACAACCGATGCTGTCATTTTGTAATTGCCAGTATCGTTTTTTGTCATCATCATGTTGACGGTTCTTTGTTTAGAAACACCGCCTACAACTGATGTATCAAGACCACTTTCTGATGCAAAATTTAACAAATTTGGTACCAATTGAAGTGTATATGTGACAGTTGCCATTTAAATCTCCTTTGCAAAAGTAGAATTCTACTAATTGTATATAGTGTTTATTGTATCTTTTTTGACATTTTAAACAACATCTAGTCTCGTGACCTCTATTCCATACTGATCAATGAATTTATCTTCTAAAACTAAGTTGTTATCCGGACCAGAAAACCTTACACCAAGATTGTATGCGTCTAATGATGCTGATCTATTTTTATGAGTCGCAATAACCCAACAATAATCTTCTCTCACAATGAAGCCGCCTTTTTCGTCTTCTTGTGTAACGCCGATTTCTAAAATTAAACCGTCTGGAAGAGCCAATTCGATTTGACCGTACTTAAGAAGATACCCAACAAGAAGATGTTGTATTTTGCCTTTAGAAGACATTTGAAGCTCCTTTTATAGAAGGAATGGAACACAATATATATTAAAAAAAAAATAAAAAAGAATCGAACTTTTAACAGGACGATTCTTTTTTACTTAATAATAGAATTAATTATAATTACGCAGACACGCCGGTTAAGCCGGTTACGTTACCGTACTGAGTAGATCCATCAGCAGCCTCTGTAAATGTTCCGCCGTCAACTCGAGCCACGGTCATTTTCATAACACCGGCAAGACTTGTCATCATCATATTAACAGTTCTTTGCTTTGAAAGTCCGTTTACAACGGATGTATCAAGTCCACTCTCTGTGTACGCATTAACATCACCAGGCACAAGACCTACTGTAAATGTTGCCATACTAAATCTCCTTTTGCAAAAGTATCGGTCACTATGACCTTAACATATATAGTTGTTCAATAGAAAAAAACATTCGATGCATTTATATGCATGTAATGAGTGCCTTCAAAAATCCGTTCATCACAATCATCACAATCCTCACAATATGGCATTTTAATAGCTTTGTTTTCGTAGTCGCATGCCAAAGACCAGCAATAAATTTGTACATCTTCTTTAGTAATTTCTACTAAAACCAAGTGATCAGCACCCAAAAACTTTTTTACTACTTTTATAATAAAATTAAATGGAAGTAAATATCCTACCCTGTTGTATATCTGTAAAGTTTTAAGTAAATATGTGTTGTAGTCCGATTGTTGATAGTTCACAATAATAGAATATCCATCAACTACTATTTCTCTTTCTTTAAAAATATCTAATCTATCATCCTCTGAAAAAGGCGTTTGCGGATAATTATAAGGAATTAACATTTTTCCTAAAGACTTCATATTTGAAATAACGTCATTAAGTTTTGGTTCTTTTCTTAACATTTTTCCTCATTGAAGGAGTAGTAATATTATTTAGTTATCTTTGAAAAGTTTTTAGTTATTTGAAAATTATTTTTCTTTTAAAATTTTATCTTGTACGCTATATTAATATTAAGAAAGGTCGGAACGACCTGTTATTCGCTTTAGTTCATACTATATTCAAGGATTAAATAATGGCTAAAAAAACAATTGATCTATATTTAAGAGATTACTGCAAGCGTCTTTCGGAAGACCAATTTAAGTTCATTTCCCAAAGGTTTTCACAAAAATTTCAAGGGGACATAGATGACGCTTTAATTTTTTTAGGAGAAACGAAGGAGATAGATAAATGGTTGTCTTCGGCATCGTCTTCCAAAGAGTTTTATGATATGCTAGATTCTGTTCATTTTTCTATTGAAAAAGAAATAACAGCTAGACAGTCTGCCGCTTGAAGAAAATTCTTTGTCTGCTAGTTTCATAAACTAAGCAATTGCCCTCTGCCGGTACAGGTAAATATGCCTCCGCTTATTAAAGCTGTAGATAAGACCGAACTAATTAACACAAGCGAATATCCATATGCAAATTGGAAATTTGAGAAATTTAATTGTGTTCAAAGCAGCATGATGGATTTTTACGATAAAGAGGTCAACGGATTGATCGCAGCATCTACCAGTAGCGGAAAAACCGTTGTGGCAGAGCAGTTTTTAAGTTATGAGATAAGAAAAAGAGGCGGCAAGGGAATGTATCTTGTGCCAATGAGGGCATTAGCACAAGAAAAAATAGACCAATGGACAGATCCTAATTATCATTTTAAAGATCTAAATGTTTCTATATGTACAGGTGACTACAGAATTACCAAAGATAGAACAAAAGAATTAAATGAATCAAATTTGATAATTATGACAAGCGAAATGTTGTCACATAGAAGCAGAAACTATACGTCTGATCAAAATGCATTCTTAAGAGAAATTGGCACATTGATTGTTGACGAAGCTCATTTGCTCACTGTTCCAGGCCGTGGCGATCATCTTGAAGTTGGATTGATGAAGTTTACAGAAATCAACAGCAAAGCAAGAATCATTCTTCTTTCTGCTACTATGCCAAACGTAGAAGAAATTGCCAGTTGGATTTCTTATGGTCTTACCAAAAGAAAAACGTTTGTTTTAAATTCTACCTTTAGACCAGTACCGCTAACAACACATTATGAAATATATTCAGATAAAGTAAAAAGCTATGATATTATTGAAAAAGAAAAAGTTAATAATGCTCTCGAAATAGTAGAATATTATACAGAAGACAAGTTTTTAATATTCTCACATACTAAAAAAACTGGCGAATTAATGAAAAACACCCTGATAAAATCAGGAATAAAAGCAGAGTTTCATAGTGCTGATCTTGCCAAAAGTGCAAGAATTAGCTTAGAGAATAGGTTTAAAAACGATAAAGAACCTAGAGTCATAGTCGCTACCAGCACACTTGCATGGGGTTGTTATAAGCACGGCAGTCGTGTGGTTCTTCCTAACGGATCGATGATGGACGTTGCCGATATTTCGGTTGGCGACGAACTGCTTTGTCCAGTCAACAACGGCTTCGAACCTAGGAAAGTTATCAGGCAGGAGACTTTTGAGTCTGAACGTGGATATTTTGTTAAACTCGAGTGCGGTGACACGATGACTGTGTCTGAAGATCATGTCTTTTTGGCGGCGGAAGGAAGGAAGGCTCCAGATTGGAATGAAGTGTCATCTCTTTCTAAAGGCGATTTTATTGCTGTGCCATCCGATTTTGGCTTGTGGACAAAAGAGATTTCAGACGTTGACCGATTCTGGTATTTGGCAGGTTTCGCTTTCGGAGACGGTTGCATTGAAAGAAAAAATGGATGTGACGATATTCCTCATGAGATTTACGACAAACAGCTCATTATGAGAAGCTTCTTGAGGGGGCTTTTCGATGCTAATGGCGGATCCAAAGACCATTCTAACGGAAAAGTTTCTGTCGGTATTTGTAACATAAGCGAGAAGATGATTCAGTCTGTCCGTACCGCTCTTCTTGGTTTCGGCATAATGTCTTCTTACGCACGCAAAAGAATGATGCCGTCTACGCTCAGTGGCAAGATTCTAATGCCAGCGAGAAAGTATATTTACAGGCTACGCATTTTTGGATCGAAGAATCTTGATCTTTTTATGAGTCGGGTGGGATTCAATTGTCCCGAAAAGTGTGCAAGGGTTTACTCGTACTTGTTGTCAAATCCATCGGATAATCCTAAATATCTGGTCGGCAAACCATATTTCTGGTCGAGGATAAAGGAGGTTAGGAAGTGTTCCGGCGGTCTTTTCAAGGAGATTGAGGTTGATAGTCCACATGCCTATGTAGGATGTGGAGCAATATCTCACAACTGTAATTTACCGGCAAGACGAGTGATTGTTTTAGGCGTTAATAGAGCAAATGAAAAGATTGCATCATATGATATATCTCAAATGGTAGGAAGATCTGGCAGGCTTGGAATAGATCCAATGGGAGATGCATACGTTCTTATACCAGAAAGTGAACAGCTAGAGTGTAAAGCCGAACTTCAAAAACCATCTAAAATAGAATCGCAACTTTTAAATAAAACAGGACCATATTATAAAAATTTAGCGTTCCACCTAGTGAGCGAAATACATCATGGATATGTGAAAAATACAGAAGACATTTATCGGTGGTATAAAAGATCTTTGGCGTATTTTCAAAGCAATCAATTAAATGAAAAGTCTATAGACGATACTTTGACATCCCTTACTAAATGTGGGGCTATAGGCTCAGAAAATGATGTGTGGTATGCAAGAGCAATAGGTAAAGTGGCAAGTATGTTTTATTATTCACCATTTGATGCGTCCGATTTATTTTTTAATTTGAAGTTTATCTTTGACAATCAAAAGCAAGATGATGATTATTTTGTTTCTATGGCTTTAGCGAACACAGATTCCGCTAGAAACAATATCGTTTCTAGAGCAGAAAAAGATGCAATGAGTGCTTATAGAACGAAAGTGTTAAGAAATAAAACGAATAAGTTTATTACAGAAGGATCTTGTAAAGTTGGATTTTGTTATTTCAACCTTATGCAGGGGAGAAATAATCCTGTGTTCGCTTCTTTCCAAAGAAATATACAACTTGAGTTTAATCGTGTTTCACAAGTAATTCAATCGTTGGATACATTTGGAGGTAAATGGGGAAAAATATCATGGATGAAAGAAATAGAAGGAAAAATTGTATATGGTGTTCCAGTGCACCTAATAAATTTATGTAGCATACCAAATATAGGCAAAGTAAGAGCAACAAAATTATATGAAGCTGGAATTAAAGATGCAAAATCATTTTCTTTATGCGATAAAGATAAACTAAAAAAACTTTTAAATATGAAAATGGAACTAGTTGAACAAGCAATTAAAGATTCCGCTTCTTTTTGACTCTATTTTTGTTCGTTTGATCTTTTATTTTTTTGATTAGTTTCTTTTTGCTTATAGTTTTTTTATTTTTACGACGTATACCAGCTACAGAAACAACATTTTCGCAAGCAGGTAAACTAGTAAATGAATAATCAACTAAACAGTGAAGACAACAAGAAACTGGAGCTGGTGGAATCCATGACACCACCACAGAATCACAATTTACTACAGCCGCTGAATTTGTATGTACCGAAGCAGCACCATTTATACTTATTAAAAATACCCAACCATTGCATATGGTCTTGCATGGACCATCTTCATCATTTTCTACTGAAACCGTACCATCTCCTATTGCAATAAAATGAACTTCACGTGCAAACACTGGGCGTCCTTCTGACCAATCTGCAGTTGTAGAACCTAGTATTTCAAGATTTGCCATACAACAACCAGTAAATTCTAAAGTTACAACAACTTCTTCACAGGGCACAGAACAGGAATAAGTTAAAACGCTCATGGTATTTCCTTCATCGTCTTTATATGCGTTATCGTCTACATTTAGTGTAAAGTCTTTTGAAAGATCATAATTAAACTTTGGAAATTCTGATGATAAACTTGGATATAAGTTTTTCTTTGCCATTTCTTTGCAAGCATATACATCTTGGTATGAATTGCATAAACAACTTGTAACATCCCTATAAACAAGGGTGCCAGCAACAGAAGATTCTGTTTTAATGCATTTTCCATTTGATGCTACCCATCCTGAACAGCCTCCTTCAACGCAAGTAGAAAAATGTATTAAAGGTTTGTTTTGTTGTGTATGATTTATTTCTTTTGGATATGGTAAAAAACGCATATCAAATATTCCTTCCGGAGGCTCAGGAGGAACAGGAGGAGTTGGCTCTGAAAGTGCATCAGAAGGTTCGGTCGTATAAACGGTTTCTGAACTAACGCCCTCGGGATTGCCCACCGAAAAGGCTGGTGCGAATTGTCTATATTCTCCGCCTCGTCTGAGCCCGAAAGTAGTGCCTTGAGCTAGTGATCCTGCATAGAAGGTCGATGAGTATTTGGTATTCGCGTCATGGGTATACTGTCCATCTGGATCGATTGCAACTAAGTTCGGTAATGGAAATTCATTGAGGTGCAAGTAATTATAATTATACCCTTTTACAACTCCAGAATTGCTTGATCCAGTATAGAACCTAGCTTTTCCAAAAACCGTTCCTGTATCTCCATTTCCCTCTCCACCTAAGAATTCAACAGATCCGTAAATTGTTCCTTTGTTTATTGAACGATTAGGAGTCGCTACTCGTCGAGATCCGTCGAATACAGTACCAGGAAAAGCGTTTTCGACTTCGCCGCCCCAAATTGTTCCGGTATTTTTTGCATATTGCTTGAATGTAGTTACAGGTACAGTATTTATGCCGTCACCTCTGTTGACTATAATTCCTTCATTTTTAGCGTTGCCATAGAATGTACATGGTAGCCATATCCTTCCAGTTGGACCATTTTTACCCTTAGAAAGGCTCATGTCTGAAGTGCTCGTCGTACTGAATGATACATTGCCTTTCGAAGGATTAATTATGGGACTGTACCAATTTCCAACAATATCTCCATTATTTTGACTGCTATCATAAAATACTGTATCAAAGCTTCCACCACCATGCTTACCGAATATTTTTCCATCATTATAGCTATCATTATAAAAGCGAGCGTTCTGTGTTGTTAAGACGCCAGTTGAACTGATGTGTCCTGTTACCTTGAAAGTACAGAGTGTGTAAACATCAAGATTCCCACTTATTGTGCCCCAAATAGTTGCTTTATCCGAGCACTTCATGTCAATTCCCATATTACCGGTGGCGGTTACAATAACAGTAGAAAAAGTCTTTACACTTAGCATGTGTAGTCCAGAAACGGTTGTCATAGAGCCAGAAATTGTTATTGAATCTCCTTGTCCTGGTAAATATACTGCTGGTGAACCATTTTTATCTGCCCAATTAGCAAGATCATCGGCACTTCCAGAACCAGTAAATTCAACGCCAACATTTCCTTCAGGAGAAGGATTATTGCAGTCGACAACAATAGGTGTTCGTTGTGGCAAGCATACACATCCTGTATCTTCGTCTTCTCCTGCTTGTTCTGTGGAGAAGCAGCTTGCATTTGGTGTGTAAGTCCCACTTGCAGCGGCACATTCGCCCTCAGAGTAATCAGTGCTACAGCTTGTGACATACACTGGATCATATGGTGCTCCCCCGCAAACATCCACTCCAAAATTATCAACGAATTCAAAGCAATGTAAATACGACTGATCAGGGGGGTTAGTCATGCCATACGGAGATGTCGTGCCGTAGGCCGACCCATTAATGACAATAGCATCCTGAAACATCGAGTTCATCTGTGCATCAGTATCGGTAGTATCCATAGTTGGTTGCGAGCCCATGCAACTGCCTGAAGTGGTGCCTGCAATTAACTTGTAATAGTTACCATACCATCCCGGAACGGATGCGTATCCTCCTAATGAGGCGGGAGCCGCACCGTTAGCCCACTGTGATAAGCCATGCCCACTCATTGCTACAATATGGTAGCATGGACCATAATCTTGGGAGGTTATACAGCAGGCACCAGTATTCAACTGATCTGATCGCAATGAGCCAGCAGCATATGTGAATGTGGCACTGGTGTGACATGGACAAGGTGGGCAGCAGTGGCAGCAAGGAATATCACACCAGGTTCCTGATCCTGTAGCAGCCGGACAATCATATGGTGGCTCACATGACATTTATATTCTTTCCATAACCAAAGAAATTTTTTGGATATTCAATTTTTACAATTCCTTTTTTATTCGTTGGCTTTCCTTCAGAGTCTTCTACCCACCAACGTACTTGCTCGACTTCTATTCCAAGTTCTTCCATGTGGCATTTATCATTGGGACTAACAGGCAAATGGTACTCGGTACCTTCTACCAAAATAGCAACTTTACATTGTTTTTTATTGCCGTCATATAACAAGCAATTTTTGCATATAGGTTCTATTTTTTTAGACATGTTATCTTTCTATTTACAGTATTGACATGATTTTTTGTTTTTGCTATGCTTTTGAAAATATTGTGCTAAAATAGTAGAGTGTGCTTCACTGGATTAAACGAAACCTCAATAACTTGAGGAATAAATTTTTCTACAGAAATAGACAGATACATGACTGTAATCATAGGACTTTCTGGACGCAAGCAATCTGGCAAAAGCTCGTCTGCCGATTATATTATGTCTTTTATGGAGAAAAATAGTTTTAATTTTTCTTGCAAAGTGTACAGTTTTGCAGATCCTTTAAAACAGGATATTTGTATCAATATATTGGGGTTATCTTATGACCAATGTTATGGTACCGACGATGATAAAAATACAATGACGGATATTTGTTGGGATGGAGTACAATTAACTGCTCGAGAATCTATGGAGATTATTGGAACAAAAGTATTTAGAGCATTAAAAAACAATGTGTGGGTGGACGCCACAATTAATAAGATTAAAAAAGAAAATCTAGACTTAGCTATTATTTCTGATTGTAGATTCCCAAATGAGGTAGAGGCGATCAAAAAGTGTGGTGGATATAATATAAGGTTAGATTTAGACCCATTTAACTCGAAATCTACCAGCGAAAGCTCTTTAGACAAATCATCATATGACTGGTCTAATTTTGATTTGATTATTGAGAACGCATCCATGACTATTGAAGAAAAGAATAAGTCAATATTACTATTTATATCCTCACTCTTTTCTAATATAATCGATCCAAAATGATTAAGTATTTTTTTCACTTTTTTAAGTGCATGTTAGGATCGCCGGAGATAGTTGCACCGACCCGTATAACTCCTGCTAAGTTTAGAATCAAAAAACCATTGATTCATAGCTATAGAAGCAAGGGCACTACAAAATAGGGATTTCGGAGTTAACGGTAGCAACTGACTTTTTGTCTGATACTTTAAGTTTCTGTGTTGGAATTCTTTTAATTGGACTACTAAACAAAGGTCTAGCAAATACAGCAATAGATGCTGTAGAGGTTCCTGTTTCTTTTAATTTAATCCATTCTTTAAAATTCATACTCCGCCTAAAGCTGGAGACCAGCCTGTTGTAAGAAAACTGGTTAATTCTTTTCTGTTTAAGTGATACCTTTTTTTATCTTGATAGCTAGATTTGTTAAGCTTATTACCAGATAAATAGCTTCTACTACCTGTTTGTGGTTTTAATCTTATATCGGCTCCTTGTGGCGATAATGATCCTTTAACAACTTCCCATGCTGAGAGCTTATACAGTATTTCTTTATTTGGGCTTCCTAAGCCAAAATGCGAGGAAATCCAAGGCTCTGTTTCTAATATTTTAACAAGATTGCTCCATTCAATTCCTTCTTCGTCGCCCAAAGCGGCAAGGTAGTCAGCTTTTTTTTGCTGTTCATGGAAAAAGAACGTTTTAAAACTACAGGCATTTAACATATTATATATATATAAGATAATAGGTTATTTAAAGGAATTATTAATGATTACTTGGGAAAACTTTTTTAATATATCTAATAGTTTAGACTCAGAAGGCTACACTTTATTTTTTAAAAAAAATGGAAATTATTATGTGGCTACCGAGGATAATAGGATTATATTTGCAAAAATTAAGTCGCATGACACGGAAGATATGACCGCAGATGAAAAAGTAAGTTTTGTTGCAAAAAATATCAGTACAAACAAAAAAGAAGTTTTCATTGAGAAAGACATGCCAGAAATAGAAGTTTGTGACAAAAAAGAAATAATAAAGCAAATATTGAAAAGTAGGTAAAATGTTTCCTTTTCAAAACAATGCTATACGACACTACGCCTGTTTTGTATGTGGTTTGAGCTACACTTGTTTTAAAGAGTTTACAGATCACATTGTAGAAAACCATGAAGAGGGCAGAGAATATATAAAATGCCCTCTTGAAAGGTGTGGAGCATGTGTAAGAGATTTAAGACAACATTTTTTAGTTAATCACAAAACAGAATCTATTCCAAAAAAAGGTCAATTGAAAGCAACGATATGGAAAGACCAAAATCATAAAACAGGAAAAATGACGCAGAGAAAGCCTAAGTTTAGAGAAGGCTATATGTATTCTGTAAAAAACGGCAAAGAGGTTCATTACAGATCCGGAATGGAGTGTGAAGTATATGAATGTCTGGAAGCTATGAATGATGTTGTAGGATACAAAGTAGAGCCGTTCGCAGTGCCATACAGTTTCCAAGGTGAGCCACACGAATACAATCCTGACTTGCAAATTTTTTTTAACAACAGAGTTGAAATATGGGAAATAAAGCCTTCCAATCAAACAAGCTTGCCTAAAAATAATGCAAAATGGGCAGCGTGCCAATACTTTTGTGAGGCAAGAGGATATAAATTCATGGTACTTACAGAAATTGGAATGAGTAAAATTAAAAAAGAAATAAAAAACCAAAATAACTAAAAACGACTTGATTGATAATCTTTTTTTTCATATATTATAATGATGAAATATTTGATTGGAGAAAATAAAAAAATAGGCATTATTGGCGATGCCATGATTGATGAATATTTCTTTGTTAATGTAAAAAAAATATCGCCAGAATTTCCAATACCGGTGATGCATTCAAAAACGGACAAATCTAAAATATGTCCTGGCGGAGCAGCAAATGTAGCACATCAGTTTTCTCATTTTAGCATTGAAGCTAAACTTTTATGTTTTTTAGATCAAGAGTCTAAACTGCAACTTGAAGAACATAACATAGATACGTCGTTATGTTTGATGATAGAAAATAATATACCAAGGAAAAGAAGGTTCTATAGCGAAAATTTTCCTACTTATCGATGGGACATTGAAGAAGAATTCTATGGAATGGATTCACAATCTATACTGGAATTATGTCAAGAGTTATACGATAAAAACTTACCTAGAATAGGGGAGTTTTCAGCATTAATATTCTCTGATTATGACAAAGGCGTTTGTGAGCACTATTTGCCGTCTTTGATAAAAAATGTTCCCATAACTGTAGTTGATTCCAAATGTAAGAATATTGAAAAGTGGAATGGATGTACCGTTTTTAAGCCAAACTACAAAGAAGCAATATCAATATCTGGCTGTAGCAACGCTATTGATGCTGGTATATGGATAATTAAAAAGATTAATTGTGAACATGTTGTCATAACAAATGAAGATAAATGCATAACGGTAATTTCTAATCAGGCAGAAGGAATCAAGGCAGTTGAGATATTTCCAGATTGCACAGCACCTCAGGCAGAATCGGTTATAGGTGCTGGGGATTGTTTTGTCGCATTTTTAACTATGGCTCTTGTTAGAGGAGCCTCAATACTAGAAGCATCTAAAATAGCATTAGAAGCGGGTTTGATCTATGTGCGTAAAAAGTACAATGAGCCAATAAACAAGCTTGATTTAGTTGGCAAAGATAAAGTTGTAAACGCTTCCGATTTGAGAAGAAGAGACTTTAAATTAGTTTTTACAAATGGGTGTTTTGACTTATTGCATACCGGACATATTGAGCTTCTTAACTTTTCTAAGTCAAAAGGAGAGAAACTAGTAGTAGGAATTAATACAGACAGAAGTGTTTCTCAACTAAAGAAGGGTAGACCTATACAGTCCTTATGTGATAGAATAAAAGTGTTATCATCTTTAGAATCAATAGACTATATTGTTGTTTTTGATGAAAAAACGCCTCTTAACATTATCCAAGAAATACTTCCGGATGTAATTGTTAAAGGTTCTGAATACAAAAAAGAGGATATTGTAGGTGCTAGCCACGCAGCAGAGGTTTGTGTTTTTCCGATGGTGTCAGGTTTTTCAACAACGAATTTAATTTCACAAATAGTAGAAAAGGTAAAAAATGATTAAACTAGTAAAAATAGTCACAGGGGAAGACATCGTTGCAGATATTGAATTGATTGATGATGAATTATTTGGCAAAAGTATAAAAATGAAAAAACCACAAAGGTTTATGATGACAGCGGAAGGCATAGGATCTATTCCACTTATGCCTCTTAGTAGTGATGAAAGTTATACTATTGGTATAAATCATGTTGTTTTAATATCAGAGCCAGATGCAGATGTTAAAAATGGATACAGTAGCCAATACGGCAGTGGCATTGTCTTAGCTTCAAATAACAAAAAAATTATTCAGTGATAAAATGATATTTCGGTTTCCGGGCGGTAAAAGCCGAGTGGCGAAATTGATAGTCTCAAAAGCACCAAGTGTAATAAAGGATTATCGAGAGCCATTTTGTGGTGGCTCATCTGTATTTTTTGCTATTCAGCCAATAAGCAGATGGATTAATGATATTGACCCACATTTAATGAGCGTATATCTGGCACTAAGAGATAGACCCACTGAATTCATAGAAATGTGTAAAAAAATAAAACCTCAAAAGCAAGGTGAAAAACTTACTTCGGCTCGTCCTGGTGGGAAAAAAATTTATAACGCTCGTCTAAAATCTGTATTTGATAAATTGTCTTTTGATGATAAGTGCGATCAAGCTTTGCGGTATTTATTTGTAAATAAAACAGTTTTTGCAGGCAGAACAAATTATGACATGCCATCTAGAATGTATTTTTCTAATCCTTCTGGATGGAATATTGTAAAAGGCAATAAACTAGAAAAAGCAGCAGAGCACTTGAAAGATGTTAATATTACTGTAGGCAGTTACGAACAATTGCTTTCTACACCAGGAGAAGATGTGTGGATATATGCTGATCCTCCGTACTTGGTTAATACAAATTTGGCTCGAAGTTCACAATTGTACAGATATGGTTTTATGCTTGAGGATCATGAAAAATTTAGAGATGCTGTTTATAAGTGCAAACATAAAATATTGATTAGTTATGATGATGATGAAGGAGGAGTGATACGAAAATTGTTTAGCAACTTCAATATTGAATCTGCTTCTTGGACATATTGCGGCACATCTAGTGCTAAAAATCAATCTAAAACTAAGAAAAAAGGAAAAGAACTTTTTATTACAAATTATTAAAGGTTATAATATGAGCAGCTTAACACACAGAATGGACAACAGATCTAAAGAAATATTTTCAGAAAATATAAAGGATTTCACAGGCAGGGAACAGGACTGGATAAGGATATACGCAGCAGATTTATGCTCTAGAGGAGAGTCAGTAGAGATATGTAATTATGGAGTAGACAATACCGGTGGCTTGATAGCAGGCAATCTATGCAATAACAACGCAGATAATTTAATTATAATCAACGGAAAGACTTATAAAGTAGATATTAAGACAATCCCAGAATGGTCTACAACTTTTACATTTAAAACATTTCTTTTACAGGATTATATCAATCAAGGTGCTTGTATTTTAGTGCCTAGAATGAATTTATATTATGTAATGAGTCCCACTTCAATGCGAGATATGTTAAAATCATTTGAACATATGATTTATAGGTCTTTTTCTCCAAATGATAAAGCCATAAGATTTGGTCAAGCAGAGATGGACCAATATGTTTTCAAAGGACATGTTAGAACAAGAAGCTGGACTCCAGAAGCTTGTGCATTAATAAAACAGCACCGCAATAGTTTGTTCAAGAAAAAAAATATCGGTTAGTTCAATCATAGTGTTCTAAACCATTTTCATCAATATAGTGCAAAACCCAACCGTTTATATGCCTTCCACAAGAAACCCCTAAAGGGGACTGGGCATAATACGTTGGTGACGTATTGCAAAGGAGATTTTTACTATGGCTAGAAAAAGAATGTTAATAAACAAGAAGGCAACAAAAATGTTGTCTGGGGGTTGTTTCTTTTGTGGTATGGATGATTATGCCTGTCTTCACTGTCATCGGATTATAGCTGGTGAATCAAATGGAATTTATAGTGATTTCAACACACTTGTTGTTTGTTCTAATTGTCACAACAAAATACATGACCATCAAATTATAATTGATAGAAAATATATGTCTACTAATCGACGAGGATGGATATTACATTTTTGGGAAAATAAAAAGGAATTATGGAAATAATTCAAAATAATTTACTCATTGCCACTATCTATACTTACAATAATACTTAGAGATGTCTAATAGGAGTTATTTGTGGATATTGAACAAATTTGTATTTGGTTAAAATCTGGCACAAGTTTAACTAAAATTGCAAAAAAGTGCGGTTGTGACAGGTCTGTAATTCGTCGTATTTGTGTTGCACACAACCTTAAAGTGCCAAAGTCAAATAAAGAAAAACTTGTGTTGCAACAAGATGAGATAAATAAGGTGGTTCTTCTTTATAATCAAAATTTTACATTAAAGCAAATTTCTGATGTCATTAAGTCTAATAGACCCAGAGTTAAAAAAGCATTGCAATTAGGTGGCATTAAGTTACGCAAGAGAACAACTATTGATATTGATGAAACTTTTTTTCAACAAATAGATACTCAAGACAAGGCGTATTCATTAGGTTTCATTTTTGCCGATGGATGCGTGTACGACAGCAAAGGTAAATTGACTGGATTTAGAGTGCAAATTAAAGAAAATGACAGGGCTATATTAGATTACATTAAAAAATGTCTTGTTACTGATTATTCAGTAAAATTGGTCCCCCGAACTGATTGTGGCGACCAAGTGTCGTTATGTATCACGAATGTTATTTTGGCTAACCAACTTGTCACTCTTGGGTGCGTTCCAAGAAAAACTAAAATAGTTAAATTTCCGAACATTAAAGTTTGTTTATTGAGGCATTTCTTACGAGGGTATTTTGATGGCGATGGCTGCATACAAAATTCTCATAAATATTATGTCTATCCGTGTGTAACGATTTGTGCTTCTTATGATTTTGCAAAAAAATTACAAGAAGTTTGTTTAGATGAGTTTGGTGCAAAAAGTTATTTGAGATTCAACAGGAATATTTGGAAAGTGTCATTCAATAAAAGAAACGCTATGTTATTTATGAATTATATTTACCAAGGGGCAAATTTCAGTCTTGAACGCAAATACAATCGCTTTTTGTTTTTTAAACAATATTATGAAAATGCTGGCTATGGTAAAATATGGCGTCCTATTAGACAAAAGGCTTGGAATGAATTGAAGAATATTGAAAAAATATTGAAACAATATTGAAACAATGAATGGCTAAAATTGTTTATTATCGGCAGTGCAACCAACTCTTCTTGGTAATTTTATTGATTAATTTTTTGCGTCTTGACATGATATCACATAAGTAAAACTATACCTACATGATAGATATATTGAATTAAATTTCAACAAAGGAAAATTATATGAATTATTGTTTTGTAGGAGCTGTGTATGTCAAGAAGTTCGTAAACATCACAACTGCAAAAATAGCACTTTTTATCTGATAGCTTTTTTATTCTTTTGTTAATTAGCTTTTTTTTCAAGAGAATTCAATTCCTGCTTCTTCAACTTTTTTACTAGAAAAAAGTCAACTTTGCTCATTTATTTTTCTTCTTTTTAGTATAGTGCCAGTTTTTCCAATCTTTAGAGCAATTTCTGCAATTATCAGATGTTTGTACTTGTTTGCTAAACATTCTTTGAGGGAATTTTGCTATATCGCTGGTGATTGTGCTGCTTAAATTCACAGAGGGAGCAGGAGTAGTCTGAGCTGCTGTTGCCGCCGCCACAGGAGCGGATTCCGCCTCTTCTTTCAGTCTTATCCAGTCTATAAATTTCATAAAACAAATTCCTCTTAATAACTATATATTTATGCAATTATTCAGAAAATGCATAATTCCAAACTTGCTTGTACATTATAAGAAGAGAAAAAATGAAAAAATTTAATGAGTTTGTTAAGATGAGGCAACAAGAGCTTCAAGAAAACTTGGTTATTAAAAAAAGGTATACTCAAGATAGAAAACTTGTGTTTGTTGTTGATAGTGATCTAGCTGACAAATCTGCCGCTGGGTATGAAACCTATAAAAATAAACAAAAAATTAAGTCCCTAGGATTTAGATGGGACAAAGAAATAAGCAAGTGGGTTTCTGTTCAACAATACGAACCAGAAGAATTAATAGTTGCTTTGCCACAAATAAGGCAAAAATTAAATCAATTAAATAAAAATTTTAATCCACCATCGCCAGAAGAACCTGATGTGGAAGAGCATGCGGATTTAGGAGTGTCAGAAAAACTCAAAGAAAGATTTCAAGATCTAAAGAAAAAAATTCTAGAAAGTCGAGGCTCGGAAGAAATCAACCAATTTCTTAATTTTAGAAAAAAATTCACACATAGATCTTTTAATAATCAAATGTTGATTTGGATTCAAAAACCAAACGCAACACATGTCGAAGGTAAAAACACATGGAAAGAAAAATTTGGTAGAATGCTTAAGCTTGGTTCAACAGCTATTAAGATATATGTCCCAATTACGTATAAAGCAAAAAATGGAGAAGAAGACGCTCCTATAAGAGATACTAACGCAGATGAAACCAAACTTGCCGGATTTACATTGGGAAATATCTATGACATTTTAGACACAGTACCCATAGTAGGAAAAGAACATATGTATGTTCCAACTCCTAAGTGGTATGATGAAGAAACTCCTGACGAGTCAACAAGATACATTTATGATGCCTTGCTTGATTTTGCAAAAGAAAAAAACATAGAAGTCTCAGTCAGTGCAAAAGGTTTAGATGGAGCTAGGGGAGTTAGTAGAAAAGGATCCATTCAATTATTGCAAGAAAACATAAGCACAATGATTCATGAATTGACTCATGAAATTTTACACACAGCAGAAAAAAGAACTGGACTGGCTAAAGAAATACTCGAATTGCAAGCGGAAGGAGTAAATTATTTTGTTTTGGGTCATTACGGACTCCCGAATGCACATTCCATAGTGTATATGACATTATGGAAAATAGATCCTGATAACATAAGAGAAAATGAAGAAATAATACTAGAAACCACCCGCATGTTTATTGAATATATTGATAAAAAAACAATGGAAGTAAAGTCTGAAGAAGAACCAAAAGCGGAATCTTTCAAATCATTTTTATTAAAAAATTATTAATATTATTAATTAAGCTATATAGTATAGCTTCATGAGTGGAAGCACAGACAAAGGAGTTAAATTTGATTACTTTTTTAAAATGGCTTGAATGTAGATATATAAAAGAAGATTCATATGTAAACTTCAATTTACAAAAGCAAGGATCTATAGCAGGAGCATTGGCTGGTGCTGGTGAGAAGCCAAATGCTAGTAATGTTGCAAGAGCCGTATTAAAGGATCCAAAATTTCAAAATGCTGCCCGAGCATTATCTGGATTAAAGCCTGATCCAATCACCATACAAAAAGATGTGGACACCTTTATGCGAACACAGGCAAAGAAGCAACCAATCAAGCAACAAATTGTCTAATTTCACAGTGTGAAATGGATAGGATGCAACATTTCGCAGTTCTTAACTAGTTTATAGTATGATTTCTAGTTTAGGCAAAGGATTAAATATATTAATATCTTGTGACCATAGTTTTGGTCACAATTGGATGTCATATTTATGTTATTACTCTATTTTTAAAAACCTTCCAGAAGCTAAGGTTTTTGTATTATGCAGAAGAAGAAACGTAACAGGAAGTTTATTTCTTTGGACAAAAAAGTTTAATGTTCCTTTTAAAATGTATAATGGGGAATATGATATTGGCAACTTATCAGGCATTAAAGATGTGCCTTTGTTAATTACATCGCCAGAAGTTATAGCAATAAGAGACTTTGAAGAGGCGAAACAAGATCAGAATATATTAAATGATAGACATTTTTTAGTTCAAACTAATTTTTTATGCGAAGCTAAAGAAGATACAATGTGTGTTTTTTCTTCTTATTTAAATGGTTTTGGTAATTTTGTTACATCCGAGTGGATAGATAATATGAATTGTCCACTTGTGTCATCTTTTTCAAAACGTTTTTTTCACAATGGAATGAATTCTAATGAAGTACGGATGGCGGATATTTGGAAAGAAAGTATTAGTTTGTTTCAAACAATATCGACAGGAAAATTATGAAAAGATTTAATTTTGATGAGGAGGATTCAGGTTCCGAAGGTAATTTTTATGATCATGAACCGCCAGAATCAGAAAACACTATTACTCCTGATGAATATAGAGATATTTTAGAACAAGAATTAACTTTATTTGAAGCTAAGCTTGAACATATGGAGCAAAGAAAAAATCATATTCTACTTAGAGAATCTATTCAAATATTAAAAAATTCTTTTTGGTGGAAATTTCATACAGTTCATACTAGATTAGATTATATCGATAAGACTTTTAACAAATTAAAAGAATTAATTAAGTTTGAAAAAGAAGAATAAGGTTTTGGAAACAAGTTTTTTGTTTTCGCACAATATTTCTTAAAAAGGCAGGTGTATTATTCCTCTATATGAATTTCAATGTAAAAACAAAAAATGCAATAAAACATATGAGGAACTAGTTTCCTTAAATGAAAAGGATAAATATCCTAAGGTTGAATGCCCACATTGTGGGTCACATAAAAAATGCAAATTAGTATCTTCTTCAGGATTTCAATTTACTAATCCTGAAGGTACAGGTCGCTGGACAAGTGAATCTGGTGGACATGATTATAGATTCAAACATAATCTTCCTTCCGTGATAAAACAAAGGAAGTCCGCAGAAATCGCACAAAAAACAAAAGATCCTTATAATAAAATAAATGATATTAATAAAAATAGTTCTTGGACAAACTAAATTCTAAAATTGTTAGTAGTTCACTATATTAATTTCGTGGCTTGATCGAGTCAATTTGTTTTTGTATGATGCGTTTATCACACCAGAAATTTTAGTACTAATTCAAAATGGGAAAAATATCATGACTGAACAAAACACCTTAGAAAAACTACTAAGTATTTTTAACAAAGATGTGTTTAAATCTTTAAACTCAGAAATGAGTTTTATTGAATATCTGGAACTAGTAAAACAAAAGCCATATCTTGCTAGAAATTCTTGGCAAAACATTTATGAAATGATAATGGAAAAAGGAAGTTCTACTGTTGAAGAATACAGAAAAACTTATGTACATTATAATTTTTTTGATGATGCGGAACTACCAATTGTTGGTTTGATTCCGATGAAAGATGCACTTGTAAAGTTTATAAAAGGAGCTGCTGGAGGATACGGTGCTGAGCGTCGTATTTTGCTTCTACACGGTCCTGTTGGAAGCTCCAAGTCCACAATCTGCCGACTTCTTAAAAGGGGTCTTGAGCGATTCTCGCAAACCGATGATGGAGCTTGGTATTCATTCAAGTGGGTTAATTTGCCAACAGGACCTGATGGTATTTACACCGACACAGAATGTGCATGTCCTATGCATGAACAACCATTAAAGCTTTTGCCGTTAGAAATTAGAAAAGTTTTTATGGCAGAGTTAAACAGAATATTTGAGGAAACGCTACCAGAAAACAGAAGAACTGATTCTTATACTTTAAAGTGTAATGATGAATTAGATCCTTTATGCAAAAAGTTCATGGGATCATTGCTTAAAAAGTATGAAGGAGATCTAGAAAAAGTTTTAGTTAATCATATTCGTGTAATTAGAAAAGTTTATAGCGAGGCTGATCGCTGTGGAATTGCAACATTCCAACCAAAGGATGAAAAGAATCAGGACAGCACTGAGCTAACAGGAGATATTAATTTTAGGCAAATTGGCAACTTTGGTTCTGACTCAGATCCTCGAGCATTTTCTTTTGATGGCGAATTTATGGCTGGTAATCGAGGGCTAATAGAATTTATAGAAGTATTGAAGTTAGACACAGCATTCTTGTATGACCTTTTAGGAGCGAGTCAAGAACAAAGTATTAAGCCAAAGAAATTCGCACAGGTTAGTATCGATGAAGCAATTTTTAGCCATACAAATGATCCAGAATTTCAGAAGCTAAAGAGCAATCAGTATATGGAAGCATTCCGTGATCGAACAACAAAAATTGATGTTCCATACACTTTAAAGTGGTCGGAAGAAGTGAAGATACTAGAGAAGGACTATGGTCCAAATAAGGTAAAGCAACATATAGCACCTCATACACTAGAAATAGCTGCTCTTTTTTCTGTACTTACTCGAATGCTAGATGATAAAGATGGGAAGCTTTCTTTAATAGAAAAAGCCGAGCTTTATGATGGACGGCTTCTGCCGGGATGGACAGAAGATGCTGTTAAAGAAATGAAAGACAAGTATCCAGATGAAGGAATGGCGGGCGGAGTTAGTGTGAGATACTTACAAGACAAAATATCTAATTGTTTAGCAAACAATCATGAATATGTGAATATGTTTATGGTTCTAAATGAGCTAAGAGATGGATTGGAAAATTCTTCTCTTCTAACGAATAAAGAACAAGTCGGTAGATACATTACTTGCGTGGATTTAGCACTGAAGAAGTTAACAGAAATTCTTAAGGCTGAGGTTCAAAAAGCACTTGTTGGTGACGAAGATGCAATTATCAGATTGTGCACCAATTATATTGACAACGTGATGGCTTATATTAATAAGTCTAGGATCAAAGACCCAATAACAGGTCAGGACAGAAAACCTGACGAGAGATTAATGCGTCAGATTGAGGAAAAGATTCAAATACCCGAAACAGGTGCAGAAGATTTTCGTCGCCAGATGGCTGCATTTATTGGTGATTTAGCACACAAACAAAAGCAATTTAGATGGGATTCAAACCCAAAATTAAGAAAAGCTTTAGAAGCAAAACTTTTTGAAGATGTTAAGGACACCATAAAGCTATCCGCTCTTAATGTGAGTGGAGCAACTGTTGTAGATAAAGATATTCAAGAAAAAATAGATGCTATCAAAACCAGACTGATCAAACAGTATGGATACAACGAAAGGTCTGCTACCGATGTTTTGGACTTTGTTGGTAGTATATTTGCTCGTGGAGATTTAGCTGAGGAAGAAAATTAATTGGTAGGGGCAGAGTTATTCTGTGGGCAAGGTGTGTAAGTTCACCTTTTTTGGGGCTCTGCCCCTACTGGAAAATGAAAATTAAAATGAAAAACCATTGGTTGGGTACTGCGAAAAAAAAGAGAATCGTCAATAAAATTGATGATGCTGGTCTAGAGGTATGGAGTGAAGATGGAACTTTTGGTGACTTTTTTAAAAGATTAACCAAACAAGAAAAAGATTTTCTTATGCACCTTAATCTTTCCGATTTTGTTTGCGAAATAGATGATAATAAGTTTATTTTTGAATTGGTTTGTTTAGATTAATTGATAATTTAAATTTAAAAAGGTGAACCTTGCCTAGAAGAATTGAAGAAGATTGGAAAGACTTCCGAGACGTTGTAGGGGGCAAGATAAGAAAAGCCCTTAAAAAGTTTATAAAAAGCGGACAGATTGTTCGTAACCGTGGTAAAAACGGAAAAATATCTATCACAATTCCAAAAATAGATATTCCCCATATTGTTTACGGATCGGGCGACGACGGCGTTGGAAGAGGAGAAGGTAAAGATGGGGATGTGATCGGAAAAGACGAACCCAAGAAAGGCAAAGGGTCTGCTGGGCAAGGTGAATCCGAGGGAATTACCATTAGCCTAGATCTAGAAGATGTTCTTAAATTTATGCAGGAAGAACTAAAGCTTCCAAATTTAAAGAAAAAAACAAATGAAACTTATGATGAAATAAAAATAAAATATAACAATATCTCTTTAATTGGTCCAGAGTCACTGCGGCACAACAGACGCACTCTAATGCAAACATTAAAGAGACAAGCTGTAGAAGGAACGTTGAGCGATCTTTCTTACGTTCCAGGACTAAAAGATCCTGTAAGAATTCTTAAGCCAATAAATGAAGATAAAAGGTACAGACAGTTTAATGAAATAAAAATACCATCAAGCAATGCTCTTATTGTTTTTGCAAGAGATGGATCTGGTTCTATGGACGCTACGAAATGCGATATTGTTTCTGATATGAGTTGGTGGATAGATACGTGGATAAGAAGGTTTTATGATCGAGTGGATCGATTATACGTTTGGCATGATTCTAGTGCCATGGAAGTAGATGAAGATAAATTTTATAAATATAGATTTGGCGGCGGAACAACCTGTAGCAGTGCTTTAAAGTTTATTTCTAAACAATTTGAAAATAGGTATCCTACAAACAAATGGAATATCTATGTTTTTTATTTTACAGACGGTGAAAACTGGACTGATGATAACCAAGTTTTTATTTCAACTTTAGAATCAGACTTTGGACCAAATGTTGTTAATTTTACAGGTATTACTCAAATACTTTCTTCTGTTACAACCGGAAGCGTTAAGCATGATGTGGATCAAGCAATAAGACAAGGAAAACTAGAGCGTGATTATGTGAGAACTGTTTCTATTGGAGAAGGTTCTACGGCTGGTTATTGGAATTCTTCTGCACTAAGTGAAGAAGAAAGAAATAAACAAATAATGAATGCAATAAAATCGCTTTTAGGGAATAACGAAGAAGATGCTTCTTATCCTTAAAAATAATATAATTACAAAAAAATTTTAGCTATGACTCAAGATGATTCAAGAGAAAAACAAATAATTAAATTATGTCAACTTACTAAGGTTGACAGCAGATATTTACACGACGCAGAAGATAAAAAAGGCAATATGTTTGAAGTTAAAACGCTTACTTCTCCATACAAAGGCATATCAACAGCTAGGCAAGTACATGTTAAAAAAATCAATAAATGGAGACAAAGATATTGGTTGTTTGCTAAAGGCAAGAAAAATACAAAAGGAATGAAAATAGAAGATCTGTATATTCATCATCCAAATTCACTTGAACCTTTTTTTATGAAATGTGAAGAAAGAATTAATAAAGCTATTCGTGCATGTTCTTGCTTGATTAAAGCTGCAAAAAAGATTAATATGCCTATAAGAGAAATCAAAGAAGTGCTACGCATAATAGAAACTGGTGCACGTTTGGACAATCCTACAATTTCACAAAAGTTGATGAAATCTGGTTTTAGGCTATCCACCAAAAATAGTAAAACGTTAAAAAAAGAAATGAACTTTTTTGTAGCAAAATACCCATTGAGAAAAACTAATGTCAAATAAATTTTTGCATGGATCTCCTATTCTTTTAGGAGATAATACTGTTCCAGGCGTGCAGCTTTCTAAAGAGCTAAAAGAGCTAGCACCAAAGATATTACAGTCTTGTAAAGATTGGGGTCTAGATTTTTATCCAACAGTAGTTCAGTTGCTAACATACGACGAAATTAGCGAAATAGCAGCATATAATGGATTCCCTGTTCGTTTTCCACACTGGTCGTTTGGTATGGAATACGAAGAGTTACAACGTGGGTATGAGTTCGGACTTTTTAAAATATATGAAATGGTAATCAATTGCTGTGAACTTGATGCTCCGGTTTTGACTAAGCGGGGTACGGTTCTAGCTGGAGATGTAGTGGCTGGCGATCAGGTTATTGTTGGAAATGAAACTAGGAATGTTGTTGGGATAAAAAGACAAGATGCCTCTAAAACTAAGAAAATTTGTTTGAAGTATGGTCAAACATTAGTATGTACGCCAAATCACAAATGGCGTGTTCTTTCTAATAATGGTTTGATCTGGAAAAAGGCATCGGATGTTGTGCCTGGTGACATTTTTGTAGGAACTGATTCATATGAAAGTAATTGGGATGCACCAAGAATTGATTGGTCATCCGAACAAGTTTTTGAATCAACAAGTCCCAACATTAGGCATTGTATTAAAGAAATTTATCCACCGAATCATATTACGATAGAATTGGCGGAACTTCTTGGAATTTTGGTTGGAGATGGGTCGATAGGAGTAAAGTCTGCTGAAAATATGTTAACCATTGCTGTTGGTAAAAAACACAGGACATATGCAGAACATGTTGTAGATTTATTTAAAAAGGTATTTGGAGTTGTTGCAGAGATTTACGAAAAGCCAAATTGTTTCACTGTAACATTATGTTCAAAAAACGCAGTTGATTTTGTTGATTCGATTGGTTTAAAGAAAGGTAAAACATTTAAAGAAAAAATAATTCCAGATATTATTTGTAAGTCTCCTCCTGCCTATAGATGTGCTTTTCTTCGTGGTTTGTTCGATACTGATGGATATGTAACTAACCATGTTGGTTTTAGTTGTTACAATAAAAAATTAGCAGATGATGTTCAGATTATGCTTTCGGAAATGGGAATTCTTTCTAATTTAAAAACATTAAAAAATGGTAAGGGCAAAAAAGGTGATCAAAAATATATTAATGTTGTTAAAATTCAAGGAATTTGGGCTGAAAATAAATTTTACAATAGAATAGGTTTTGTATTTGAATATAAGCAAGAATCACTTAAAAAACTACTTGATAGAAAATTTTGTCGTGGTTCTGGAATAGAGTTACCATACATTCAACGACAATTGATTATGTGGGCAAAAGATATTGGTATCACAACATATAAAAACCATAGTCTTGGCTATTCTATTAAAAAGTTTGAGAAAAAAAATGTCGGGATTAATTCTTGTTCGTCATTTGTACAGAGAGCAGAAGAACAAGGATTAATTGTTCCAAATTATATTAAAGATATTATTTCAAATCCTTTATTTGTTGTTGATAGTGTTACCGAAGGAGACGAGATCGAAACCGTTGATATTGCACTGGATCATGATGCTCATGATTTTATTGCGTATGGATTGATCACACACAATACAAATCCTTGTTATATTTACTGCTTGAGTAGCAACACTCTTTTGGACCATTTGACTGTTATTGCACATGCGACAGGGCATAATGACTTTTTTAAGAACAATATACATTTTAGTGCCACAGATACAAATATGCTTAATAAAATGGCAAACCATGGCACAAGAATTAGAAATTATATGTCTCGTTGGGGAAAAGAAAGAGTCATAGAGTTTCTTGATTGGGTTATGAGACTGGAAACTTTAATTGACGGAGCAGAAGCATGGTCTGATAAAATTTCAAAGAATGTTATCGTGCAAGACGAAAGAGTTTATAGACAACCAAGAAGGCTCACAGTCAATAAAGAAAGAATGTATATGGAGCCTTTTATAAACACACAAGAATTTCGCCAAAAAGAGAATGAAAAAATTCATCAAGAAGACATTGAAGAAGAAATAGGTATTTTTAAGGAGCCAACAAAAAATATTTTGGGATTTTTAAGGGATAACGCACCGCTCAAACCATGGCAAGCTGATATTATCTCTATGCTTTATGACGAGGCAATGTATTTTTTCCCACAAAGACAAACTAAGACCTTAAACGAAGGATGGGCTTGCGGGAAAAAGGACACTCTTGTTTGTAGCAATTTTGGTATTTTGACTTTGGGAGAAATAGTTGAAAATAGAATGCAAGTCACCATTTACGATGGAGAGAAAGAAAGAAAAGTTACGAATTGGTTCACTTTTGAAAATCGAGATGTGTATCGTATAGAAACTCGTCGTGGATATGTTTTTGAGGGATCTAATAACCATCGTATTATGGGCAGGTATGATTGGATTCGTATGGACGAAATGTCCGTTGGACAGGTATTGGAGTTGTCTTTTTCCGATATCTGGCAGAATGACTTGCAAGAGGTTAAGTACGAGGTACCAGAAAAAAGAATTGAACTTAATGAACTTGCCGAAATGGCATCTGTTTCAAAATATAAAGTGATTTATAGGAAATATCAATACAAAGGTGAAGAAAAAAATGATTCTTTAGGAACTTTGATTAAAGAATATGACAATCAAAAAACTACTTTTATGAGAAACAAGAGGAACATTATTAGTGTTCCTGAATATATGAATGAAGACTTTGCTTCATTTATTGGATACATGATTGGTGATGGTCATATTTCTTTAGTTAAAAGAACTATGGGTTTAACATCTGGAGATAAAGAGCAAATTGATCATTACGCTACTTTGCTGAGTACCCTATTTGGATTAGAATGTAAGGTAAAATGGGATGGATCATCAAAAAATGGTAGATATAGGGCTGCTGTATACTCTAAAGATTTGGAAGAACTCCTTGTTCATCTTGGTATGAAAACAGGGGTTTGTGCTAGACTTAAAAACATACCAGAAATTATATTGAAATCACCAAAAAGTGTGGTTGCGGCATTCATCCGATCTTATTTTGATTGCGATGGTTATGCGGGGACTGCAGGGGTAATACTCTCCACATCAAGCGAAAGCATGTCCAGACAAATTCAGAATGTGCTTTTGAATTTTAAGATTCTCTCTACAAGAAGAAAACAAAAGGATTCATGTTGGCATATTCGGATGACCGGCTCAGAAGCTGTTAAATACGAAGAACAAATTGGATTTGGTTTACAAAGAAAAAAAGACAAATTAAGGAAATACATCTCTAGTCACAAATGGTTTGTGAAACAAAAACTTGAAAATAAAATTGTTTCTGTCGAAAAAATTGGAAAAGATACAGTTTATGATATTACGGTAGAAACAAGCAATATGTATTCAGCTTGTGGATTCATAAATCATAATAGCACAACAGACTCAGTAATCATGGCAGAACAGGGGTTTGCTTCTCTTGGGCAAAAAAGTCATGATTGTGGAATTGTAGAATATTCTGAGCATAAAATGGGCGTTTTAGGTGGTAAGTATTCTATGAATCCTTATAAACTTGGGTATTATTTATTATCCGATATTCGTGATAGATGGGATAAAGGGAGATTTGGCTCTGAATGGGACGAATGCACTAATATTCATCAAAAAGAATCTTGGGATGTTAAAACTAATTTAGGAAAAGAGAAAATATTTGAGGTAAGAAAGTATTATGATGATTTAACATTTATACATGAATTCTTCACAGAAGATTTTTGCAGAACACAAGAATATTTTTATTGGACTCACTATCCTAATGGTGAGTTTCGTTTAGAAAGTAGAGATTATAAGAAAATAAAAAGTCTTTTAATGAAAAGGCACTTAAATGGAGGTCAGCCAGAAATAAAGCTCACAGAGCCCAATTATAGGGGTAAAGGGGGCATGATGTTGCAGCATCAGTTTGATGGACGAACTTTATACGAGCCTTACGTATCAGACGTTTTAGTGGCTTTAAGAGCTATTTGGGGAAATGATGTTTATTTGTCAACGCAAGACAAAGATGGTAATGAAAAGGTCTATTGCTGTTATGGCACTGATCCAATAAAAGATATTGAAGTTGTAAGCAGAGAAGAGCACACAAAAAATGGCTAAAAAACGATATATACAAAGCAAGGATAAAAAACCTTTAGATGGTAAATTGGAGGAAAATATGGAAAAAAATGAGTATCTTTTGACAGAAGAATTTGTTGAATTTTCAAAGAAAATATCTCAAATATTTGAAGACAAAAAAATTAAAAAATTAGAACTAAAAACTTTTTATGAGAAGGTTCAATTAGAACTAAAAGCTTTGGAAGAAGAAGCAAAAACTTTAGAATTGGCTTTTGAAGAATTCAAAAAAAGCAAAGAGCAAGTATTTTAGTAGCACACTATGATACTATCATAGATCGCATTCCGTTGGAGCACAAACCAATGTGGAATTTCGTTGAATCCTGTTGACATTAAAGTATATTTTTGTTAGAATTATTAGCAAACAATTGTATTTTCGCCCGTTTATTCACTTGCAACAAAGGGACTAAAAATGATTACTATAATGAACCTGCCAGATTCTTTAAATTTTCTCATAAGAAATGATGTTGTTTTTGAGGAAATTAAAAAAGATTTTCCAGAAATATTAGCTGACTTAGTTTCTTATAGAAGCAATCCAAACTGTTCCTGTAGAGGTAGAGTTTTTAAATTCTTTACAGAAGCACTACAAAAGGACTCAACGGTTTTAAATAAGTATGTTAAGAATCAAGAAGAACTAGCAGAAATAATAAAATCTGGAAACGAACAAAGACAAGCAAATAATTACAATGGAAAAGTTTTCATTATAGACAAAACTCAAACTGCATGGAGTGAATTTTCAAAAACTCTTGCGGGCAAATCATTCAGAGGGTTTAGCGTAGCAGAACGAGACGACGCAGTAGCTGTATACTTTTTATAAATCATGGACTAATTATGGAAATAATTATTTATCTTTTATCGTCCCTAGGAATTTGCTACGCATGGCATGATACAGAAGTTAGCACACCAATAAGGAATAAGGTGGCAACCATTCCTTATTTAAATAAAGTATTATTGTGCCATGAATGCTCAAGTTTTTGGTTCAGTTTAATTCTTAGCTTATTCATTAATCCTGTAGAGGAATACAGCTATCCAATAGTTAGTAATATTTTAAGTGCATTTTGTGGGTTTTTTATAAATCTTTACTTTAGTCGTAACCACATTATTTCTATTCACGAGTGAATGAACTAGCATTAAAACATTTTAATTTGTGAAGTGTTTTTAAGTTTTCGTGCTTGGATTTGAACAATTTTTTGTTGTGGTTTATTATAACTTTCCATAAGAGACTCTATAGTTTTTGAGCTATTGTCTCCTAATAAGTTTAATATTTTAGATTCAATCATATCTTGTGTGTAATCCCCAGCACCATCATATCCTTTTCCTGACCATAATTTCAAAAAAAAGACGCAATGAGAAGGACCATTCCGAACACGTACCTTTACAGTTACTATTTTATGATAATTGTTGTCGGTTAATATAATTTCTAGATCAGAACAAACAACAGGTTCGTATGTTGTGATAACTCCATCTCGATTTGTAGGCGGTGGAGTGAAAGTTATTGGGTTAGTAAGAATCATAATATATGTATTTATAATTTTTAAAAAAATATGAAAAGAGGAATTGACAATTAGTCAAAGATGATATAAGTTGTGAAATAGCCAGAATCAAGTGAAAATCATAACTGTAGATTTTTGTAAGTTTTGACTACCGGAGATTTTCATGTTGGATATTGAAGAAAAAATTAAGAGAATAATTCTGGAACAAGTAGGAATAGAGGTCACAAAAGCAACTCTGCTGGCAGAGATTGTAGAAGATAGTTTAAGCAAAATAGATTTACTTTTTCATATTGAGAAAGAATTAGATAAAAGTATTAGTCAAGATGAAGTATTAAATTTAGAAACGGTTGGGGATTTAGTAGAAGCAATGACACCATGAATATTAGGAAAAAAGACACTACAGAAACGTTCATTGAAAAATCGGAAAAGACGCATGGGAAGAAATATTGTTATGATAAAGTAAAGTACGTAGGCTCCAGAACAAAAGTTAGTATAATTTGCAATGAGTTTGTAGATGGTGTAAAAGTAGGGTGTGGAATTACTTTTTCGCAAACACCAGGAGACCATATTCGAGGGCAGGGATGTCCGAGCTGTAAAAACAAAGACACTACAGAAACGTTCATTAAAAAATCGGAAAAGAAGCATGGGAAGAAATATTGTTATGATAAAGTAAAGTACGTAGGCTCACAAATAAAAGTTAGTATAATTTGCAACGAGTTTGTAGATGGTGTAAAAGTAGGGTGTGGAATTACTTTTTCGCAAAGTCCAAATAGCCATATTGGAGGGCATGGATGTCCAAATTGTAACATTGGTATAAAAGACACTACAGAAACGTTCATTGAAAAATCGGAAAAGAAGCATGGGAAGAAATATTGTTATGATAAAGTAAAGTACATCAACGCCAGAAAAAAAGTCCGTATAATTTGTAAAAAGATTGTAGATGGTGTAAAAGTAGGGTGTGGAATTACTTTTTCGCAAACACCAAATGGCCATATTCAAGGGAGGGGATGTCCAAATTGTACTTATTCAAAGGGCGAAAAAGCTATTCTAAAGTTTTTTGAAGATAAAGGATGGAAAGAAGGAGTAAACTTCTTGCACCAACATAAAACAAAAACATGCCGCATAGACTTTGTAATAAAAGAATTAAATCTGTTAATAGAATATAATGGGGAGCAGCATTATATCCCGACCAGCTTTGGTTCTAAAAGAAAAAATGCACACATTATTAACCTAAAAAGAAATATAAATAGTGATCATAAAAGAATAAAGTTCTGTTTGAAAAAAGGTTCTCTTTTGATTATTCCATATTGGGATTTTAAAAATATAAAACAAATATTGGAAGATTTTTTAGAAGGTAGAATGCCAACTTTTTCTAAACCACCCAAAGAAGTTATAAAATATAAAAAAATTAGAGACAGAATTAGGAAAGAGTTGAAAATTACTGGAGCAGAAATATTGTGTGGAGTTGTTAGGGAAAGAGAGAAAGTTTGCATTTAGATCATATCTTCCATTGCAAATTTTTATTGATTATGATACTTTTGAGTTAAGACTCATCAATTATTTGAAAACTTCAGCCATTAAACACAAATGAAAACTTGTGATATCGTAGGCTTTGAACATCTCCATCTTCATACAGATTTTAGTCTTTTAGATGGCTTCGGTTTAACAGAGGAATATGCCCAAAGGGCACCTCAAATTAATCAGAAATTTCTTACTGTGAGCGATCACGGTATGCTTGGTGCTGTACCAAGACAAATAAAAGCATGTGAAAGAATAAATGAAAAGAAAGGCAAAGACACTTTATCCCCTATATTTGCCGCCGAACTTTATATTAATCGCCTTCAGCCAGAATCAAATGGACTAGCAGACGTTCAAAAGTTTATTCTGGATCTCAATGAAGAAGAGAAGAGTGAAATAAAAGCCAGTCCGCATCTTTTAGCAATTGCATATAACGATATTGGATATAAAAACCTTGTTAGACTTACTAGTTGGGGTTGGACTAAAGGCTTTTATAGAAAGCCAAGAGTTAATTATGAACAGCTTATAAAACATAAAGAAGGCTTATTCTTCACTAGTTGCTGCTATAGTAGCGAAGTAGGCAGAGCTTTTGATAAAGGCGGTGAAGAAGCAGCTTGTGCCGTTATTGAACGATATGTAGAAATGGTTGGTAAAGACCATTACTTCTTGGAATTAATGCTTTTAGATTTTAAGAAGCAAAAGCCTTATGATGCTTTTATAATTAAGGCACATGAAAAGTACGGATTGCCACTCATTTTGTCTAACGACTGTCATTATTGCAATCAGGAAGACAGTAAGTTTCAAAGACTTATGTTGATGGTTCAGACCAATAGAACTGTTCAAGAAATACAAAAGGCGATAGAAGCCGATGAGGCACAAGACTTTTTTGAGTTACAGGATGCTAGTTTATGGATGAAAAGCGAAGAAGAATTAAATAAAAAATGGTTAGACCAATATTCGGACACGATACCATATGAATTATTTTGTGAAGCTAAAAGGAATACAGTAAAAATTTGTGAAAGAGCAAAAGGTGTTCAGCTAGATAGAAGTTTAAAGCTTCCCATACTTCCTGACGCAGATGAATCTCTTAAAGAAGAAGTAATGAAAGGATTTGTTTTTAGAAATCTTCCAAAAAATAAAGAATATTTAGAAAGAATAAAAGAAGAATATTCCCTTATAACAAGAAAGGGTTTTTCTAGTTATTTTTTGATTCAAAAAATGATGACAGACGAGGCACGAAGGATTTGCCCTAGTTTGTTAGGGTGGGGCGATGGCAGTCAAGCCGTTGGCCCCGGGCGGGGGTCGGCTGCTGGAGCTTTGACTTGTTATTGTTTAGGGATAACTAATGTAGATCCAGTGGCAGAAGGACTTTTGTTTAGTCGTTTTATGAGTGAAGCAAGAGGAGGAAGATCTATATCTTTAGAATTTAAGAATATTGATCCATTACCTGTTAGTGAAGTTTTTGATGGAAATTAACAAAATTTATAACGAAGATTGTTTGGAAACTATGTCTAGAATGCCGGATGGCTTTGTAGACTTATCTTTAACATCTCCTCCGTATAATATGAACCTAAGGATCAGGAATGGTTCTTATTGTTCAAGACAAATTATAAAAGAAGAGTTCAGCACGAAGTATTCTGAGTTTTCTGATAATGTGCCAATAGAAGACTTTTACTCTAATCACAAAGCTATTTTGTCGGATCTTATTAGAGTTTCTAAAATAACCTTTTATAATATATCAATTGTTACTGGGTCAAAACGTGCTTTTTTCAAAATGATTGGTGATTTTTCTGAAAATATAAAAGATATCATAATATGGGATAAATGCCATGCACAGCCATCTATGCATCATAGCGTTTTAAACCGCCAGCATGAAATAATACTAGTTTTAGAGAAAAAAGAAAATTCAATATCTAGAGCTTTTGAAAAGTGCAATTTCCCCAGAGGCGAACTTAATGATATTTGGCAAATTAAAAGGCAAAAAACAACAGCAAAAGGACATGGTGCAGCATTTCCAGAAGACCTTGTAAACAAGATTTTAGAAAACTTTAGCAATGAAAACGATTTGATTTATGACCCTTTTGCAGGAACTGGAACCGTTGCGAAATGTTGTAAAAATTTAAATAGAAAGTGGATATCTTCAGAAATTAGTGATACATACTGTAAAATGTTAAAAAAAAGACTTAATTAGTTTTAAACATAAAGCATATATATATTTCAATAGGGTAACAAAGGAGAATCAGATGAAATATAAAACCTTCCAAGAGTATATTGATACCAATAAAAAATTGGTTGTTAAGCCAAAAGTTGAGAAGGTAGCAGATTATTCAGGCGATGTAGTCCGTAAGCCTGAAAAAGAGAAAATGCACAAGCACGCTGGTGGAAAAGGACCAGTCGGAGAACCTGCTTCATATATTTCAGGAACGAATGGTCAAAACCCTAACAAAGATGATCCAAAAGCTTTAGGACATAAGGGAATGAAAAACCTACAAAAGAAAAGCGTTAGCGAGTGGATTAATGAAACAAAAAACTTGTCCATGGCAGAATTTACAAAAGATCTAACAAAGAATGAATGCAGATGTCAAATACATGATCTTGCAAAAGATGTTATTGAATCTTGTAAGTGTAATAAGGAAAACGTATCAACATTGGTCAGAGCTGTTAAACGAAGCAAAATTTTTGAATCATTTTTGCTAGAGATGTTGAGCCACGACGAAGCATTAAAGATATTAGCAAAAATAGCAGTAACAAATGAGCATTATTCAAAAAAATTGTTAAATACAATTAATGAAATGGTTGCTACTCCGATTGGGTTTGGACCAGACGTAGAAGGGGATGAGTCAGAATATGACTCGGAGAATGAACCTGAAGAAGACTCTGAGGAAGGCTCTGAGGAAGACTCTGAGGAAGGCTCCGAAGACGCTGAATATGATTCTGAAGAAGGCTCTGAAGAAGACTCTGAGGAAGGCTCCGAAGACGCTGAATACGATGCTGAGGAAGACGCCGAAGAAGACGCTGAAGAAGAAGACGAAGGCGAAGAAGGCGATGACTCAGGAAAAACCTACCATCACCACCACCATCATCACCACCATCATCATAACAAAAATAAAATAGATGGAAATTTTGATTCCAGTGTGCTTCAGTAAATAAAAATATGTTATTGACAGGTATGTTTTATCTGTTGTAGAATACCAACTGTGGGTATTTTTTTGACAAACTATGCTATACATGGCGAGAATCGCTTTGTTTTTCTTCCGCAATGAATAATCCTATTAAAGAAAAAATACTTGATATTTGCAAGAAAAATCTTATAGAAAAAGGTTTGTTTAATGATGCTCGTTATCAAAAAAGATTAAAGTGGGAAATAGAGGAAATAGAAGCGAAAAATAAAATTGATTATTTTTATAATTTATATGAGAAAAATATAAGATACGCTGTTAATCAGAATAACCTTTTAATTTGCTGGCTATTAGGAGTTGTATCCGAACATTCAATAGAATTGGATCCAACGTGTACATATGGAGATTTTCCTGATATAGACTCGGATTATATCCAGCAGGTAAGAAATTATATTAAAGAAAGTTGGGCACCAAAAACTTTTGGAGAAGAATATGTTTGCAATATTGGAAATTATACTACATTTGGAATCAAGTCTGCTTTAATTGATATGGTTCGTGTTTATGGTAAAAGTAGAGATGAAATTCTTGGATTAACAAAAAGTTTAGATGCAAAAGACGACGAAGGCAAAGATATGACATGGGACGCAGCAATGAAGCTGTATCCTGATTTAAAAAAATACTGCTCGGACAACAAAGATATAGCAGAATCTGCTAAGAAACTACTGCATAGAAACAGAGGCATGGGAGTTCATGCAGGTGGTCTTATCATTTCAAGTACACCTTTATCTGACTTAGTACCGCTTGTTAAAAGGAAAGACAGCCCACAAGCGTCTTCTTGGGTAGAAGGTCTTCATGGGCAAGATTTGCAACCTGTTGGTCTTGTAAAGTTTGATCTATTGGTTGTTTCTAACTTATTACAAGTTGCACTTTGTTGTGAATTGGTTAAGTCCAGACACAATTTAGAAAGTATATGTGCATTAAAAGGTAGGTCAGATTGGAGTGATGTTGCTGCTTGGAGAAATGATCCTCTTAGCATTAGCATGGCAAATATAGGCGATCTTAAAGGCATATTTCAATTTGACAGTGAAACAGTCAGGAACATGTGCCGAACAGGAGGTGTGGATAATTTTGAAGATTTAGTTGCCTATACGAGCCTTAACAGACCTTCCGCATTAAACATGAAAATGCAGGAAAGGTATATAGAAAGAAAAAAGAAGAGAGAAGATTATCAACTGCACCCATTAATGCAGCCGATATTAGGCGAAACTTATGGCGTGATGATTTATCAAGAACAAGTAATGAGAGTGCTTAATGTTGTTGGTAACATACCGCTAAAAGATTGCGAGTTAGTAAGAAAAGCAATATCAAAAAAGAAGGTAGAGAGTTTTATAAAGTATAAAGAGGCTTTTTTAATAAATGGTAAAAAGAATCTTGGAATAAGTGAAGAAGCAATAAACCATCTGTATCAGCAAGTTGAAGCTTTTTCTGAATATGGATTTAATAAATCTGTGCACCAAGATACATATATACCTACGCCTAAAGGACTTAAGAAAATTTGTGATTTTCAAAAAGGCGATAAGGTTTATTGCATAGATGAACAAGGGAACAAAGCAGAAACTTTTGTAGTTAATTTACATGATCACGGAATATTAGAAGGACACAAGGTTGTTTTTGATGATGGGTATGAAATAATTTGTACCATAGATCATAAATTTTTAACCGAGGATGGACAAATTTCGCTTCGTGAAATACTGGCTAAAGATGTTTCTATATTTTGTGAAAAAGAATACGGAGAAAAATATGCCAGCAAAAAAAGAATCAAAAGCTCGTTGCGGAGAAATATTTCCATCAAAGTCGTTGATGCTGAAGCACCAGTCAGCTTGTCGAGAGTGTCGAAGGTTGGGCTGGGGCGGCGGAAAGACTTTCAAATCTCGATGTCAAATAGAATTTCAAAGAATGATTCCGAGAGACAAGCATCTAAAAACTTGCGAAGATTGCGAAAGAATAAAACGAGAAAATATAAAAGCAAAGAATTTAAAGACAAATCGCTCGGAAGGTCATCGGAGAGCCTCTTCTGTTTCTGCAAGAAAAACATCTGCCCGCCCAGAGATACAAGCACAAAGAGCAGAACGATTGAAAAAGTGGAGAGAAGAAAACCCAGAAAAATTTGCAAAATGCACAGAAGCTGCATGGAAAAGTCCAAAACGATCAAAAATGGAAGCTTGGTTGCGTGCCCAGTTAAAATGGGGAACCAAGAAAATTCGTTGTGGGAAAAGGTCGGATCGAAAGTGGAAGCAGGTAGATATGACGAAAGGAAAAATTTGGATAGAAGTAGACGGATTTTATCATTTTTACGAGCATCAAAGCAACAAACCAATAAATTTTCGGTTGCCGATTGTTCAACAGCGAGATGCCATGTTGAACGAAGAGTGTTTAAGAAGAAAAGATGTGATGTTAATAAGAGTGGGCATGTCATGCTTCCACAGCAGCACGGGAAGAATGGCGTTGGATTGGTGGGAAGTATTTCAGAACATGCTTCAATCTCCAATACCGGGAGTCTGGTGTCTAGGAAAATTTTACGAGTCTTGCCCATGGGCAGGCATCAAATGTACGATCTTGAAGTTTCCAATCGAACACACAACTTTATTTTGCCCAACGGAATAGTAACGAGCAACAGTCATGCTGTTGCATATACATATATTTCTTCTTATCTTCTTTACTTGAAATCTCACTATCCAAATGAATTTTACACTAGTATCTTAAGGTGCGAAAAATCAAGTGAAAAAATAAAAGAATACAAAATGGAAGCAAAAGGGCATGGTGTGCAAGTCTGTGGTTTGAATATAAATAGGTCAAAAATAAGTTTTGATTTGCAAGAAGACATTATATACTTTGGTTTTTCTAACATTAAAGGTATTGGTGAAGCTCCCGCCACAAGAATTATAGAGTGTCAACCGTATAAAGATTTTGAAGACTTTCTTGAAAGGTTCGGAACAGAGGCAAATGTTTTAAAGCCATTGATAGGATTGCGATGCTTTACTGAAAGTGACCCTGTAACGCTTTGGAGGTTTGCAGAAAAATATAAAAATTATTTCAAGAAAAAAGAAGAAAAGCAAAAAAGACATATAGCGACTATGCTAAAATATGACAATGAGTTTAAATCTTTATTTCCAAATGAAACAACTAACCTATCTGATATAAAAAGCACCAACCCTTATAAATTGGACTATTGGAAGAAGTATGATGTCGAAGAGGTTCGTTATGTTGAAGGTAGCATTAAATGCGAAAAAGATGAAGACGGTGCAATTGCAAAGCTAACCAATGGCACAGTTACTTTAGATTGTGGCGTTACTATAGAAAAAGAAATTGTTGTATACTACAAAAAAGTTAAGAATAAGAAAAGCTTTAACCCTCTTAATTCTTTTAAAAAGTTGTGGGACAAAAGAAATAGATCAATAGAAAAAAATAAAAATAATGAAAAAAACTCACCAAAACTCGGTGATTTTAATGATTTAGATGCCAAATTAGATGCCGAAACAGAGGAGGAAATATCAAATTACATAGCATGTGAGAGGAAGTATTATGGGTTTTCCTTGGCACATCCATTAGAATTCAGCCCAGATCATAACGTTAAATTAACATTTAATAACTTAAGAGATTATTCTACAGTAACAAATAACTCGGAAAAAGGGTCACCAAGTGCCTCAGTTGGACCAGTTGAGGTGTGTGTTATTAAGACCAATAAGACTAAAAGTAAGAAAGGAACAGTATACTATCATTTGACCGCAGAGGATATTACAGGACAAGAAAACAAAATAATTATTTGGCAAGATGATTGGGAAAGATGGAAAGAAGAATTTTTAGTAGGTAACTTACTTAGATTGAGGCTACAGGCACCTTCAAATGGGTTTTTTACTTTTTCGTTAGAAAGCAACCAACATAAGCCTAACCGTCGTGGTAAAAATACATCTGATAAAAAAGATGATTTTAGAGTTGCTATAATGAAAAAAGGAGTAATAGATAATACAATTACACAAGAAGACTGTCTTATGCAATTTGAAAAATGTACAATGAAAAAACAACAATAGGAATAATGCTATGAATGAAGTTGAAGAAAAAAAAGATGATGTTTTGGAAATAAACGGTTCAAACTTTACTGAGTATTTTAAAGTTTGTGGAAGGAACAAACCGTGTAAAGGTGAAATTATAGCGAAATTTACTGCTATAGCTGAATTTATTGATGGTCGAATGAAACTAGATATAATAGATCTTCTTTATAACAAAGAAGGTAAAGTACAGGCGGCAATTCAAGTTCTAATAAAGTTAGGCGGTGCCATAGAGAAAGATGCAATTAGAGTGTGTAAGAATATATGTTCAGACTTGTATTCAGGCATGACTCCAGAAGAAGTTGAAGCTAAAGTGTATAAATATCAGATGGAGTCATTTTATTATACTAAAAAAGAATACGTTCCAATAGATGATCCACATTGGGAGATTATAAACATAAAGAATTTAGATGATTTTTTAGACAGTTCAGGAACAACACTTAGAATGGAATCTAAGTTAACGGTAGATTCCAAGAAGGAAGAAAATGAAGAAGAAGAAAAAGAAGCAGAAGAAGAAAAAGCAGAAAAAACAGAAGAAGTTCAGTGAAATTATACAAATAAGAACTCCTTACAAACCTGAAGTAGGAAGTTTTGCCCAATATAAAAGGTTTGACGGAGATAAGTATCATGTAGTTGATTGGACATATTGTAGAGATGTTTTTCATCCAAAATTATATAATTTAGACATTTTTTTCTTTTCTCATAATCCGAATAAGGGAAATTGCATAGCGTCCTTTATGGAGAAAATAGAAAAAAAGTTAGGAATTGATATTTTATCGGAGTATGGTCCGACTCAAAGAAAATCTATTATGTGGATATCTCCATCTAAATGGTGGACAATTAAATCAATGAGAAGGTCTCTTTTTACAATACTTTTACGATGTGGAAGTGAATATTCTCCAAAAAATAACAATTTACAGGAAGCGTTTTTGAGTGATTCGTATGTTAAGTCTACAAGATATGCGGTTAATCGGTTCTTATCAGGGCATACAGAATACGTTGGAAACAAAAAAGGATGGCTGGAGCAATTTTATGATAAAAAAGTTAATAAAATAGATATAGATTCTTTGCTAGTTCTTCCCTATATAAAATAAAGAAACTCTTTGGAGGATTGATAATGAGCAGTATGCAGGATGATATAGACAAGTACTCTAAAATATGGGATGCAGCATTGCAAAAAGGAATTTTTGATGATGTTGCCAAGAATACAGCCGATAACGCAGACGCTCCAGACACCTCCACAGACTTTTTTGGTCAATATTCGTCCGAAGAATCTGGAAAGAATAAGCCTCTTAATGAAGTAGACTCAGAATACTGGTTAAGATTATCAAACAAAGCAAATCCTTTATTTAACAGCACTCTAGACGTAAAAAAAGAAAGCACGAGTGCAGACTCTAAACGTAGCACTAAGGTTTTAGCTAACTCACACAATCCAATTCGACCAAGCACAGTAGGAGAAGACGGAGCTGTAAATGTTACTCAAAACTGGGCTATGGGCGGCGAAGCAATAGAAAAATTGGAAAAGCTAAAAGAAAAATTCAATAAATTAGAAAATGAATTAAGTGCTTTGTTGTCTAAAGAAGATTCAGGCAAAAAAGATTCTGCAGAAAAAGATGCAATGTCAAAAATAAAATCTTTAAGAAAAGAAATAGATAAGCTAAGCAATTCTTTGTCAGGTGGAAGGTTCTCCGCAGGGAATGAAAAAAAATCTAAAAAAATCTAATATTTGATTTTTGTAATTGATAATAGCTATCTTTCTTCATTGACTTTTTTAGGAATTTTTGTTACAGTTAGAATTCAATTCCTAATAAAATTGTTTTTTAGTGAATGTTGATACGGTTCACTTATTAAAATGAATAAAAAAAAAGAGGATGACGTTTTACCCGATAAAAATATTCGTAAAAAAATAAGAGAAACAACTGTTGCAAAGTGCCACAAGTTCTTATCAGATAAAATACAAAAAGTAGTTTTTGAAAAAGGCTCAGTAAAAGTAGCTATATTTTCTCATCCTTACGCCGACCCTGACGCCATTGGAGGGCAGATGGGATTATCTTGGATGCTAAAAAAGGCGTATGATAATATAGACATCGACTGTTTTTATGATGGTTTTATTTCACATCCTCAAAACCAAAGAATGGCAAATCTTTTAGATCCAGAATTGAAACTTTATTCTGATTACGATTTAAGCACATATGATATTAAGATTTCTGTGGATGTAGTTCCAGCATATGCTGCTTGTCCTGATGGCACTGTTTTTGACTTGGTAATTGATCATCACAAAGATCCTCCTAATAGTTCTTTTAAAGGTTTATATCTAAACTTAAGAGCCGGAAGTGTTTGTGCCACAGTTTATCAATTAATAAAGCAACATGGTGTTGTTTTTGAAGAAGACAACGATATTGATTCAAAAACGGCCACAGCTTTGTTGGTTGGAATTATAACTGATACCGATTACCAGACATCAGATGACACAACTGAATTTGAACATATAGCTTATTCAGAACTTTTTAACTTTAGAAACTCAAATGCATTAAAGCAAATAACGAAGTATAAACATCCTAGGGAGTGGGTGCAAGCAAGAGCATGTGTTGCTCAAAAAGCACATGATATTATTAAGGACGGTATACTAATACATGGAATTGGATTAATAACGAATAATAATCGAGATCTAATAGCGGCAGTTGCTGATGAAATGCTTTCTTGGGAAAGTGTAGAAACTGCTGTTGCTTTTGCCGTTATTGATGGAAACAAAGTAGAAGGATCAGTACGTAGTAGCAACGCAGCTTTAGCCGTACCTTCTATTTGCAAAGAGCTAGGTGGTCAGTATGGTGGAGGCGGCGGAAAGCTAGGAAAAGGAGCCTATAACTTTCAATTAGGTAGCCTTTCTTTAGACTCTGACAGTGAAGATTCTTCTAAGGATAAATTGTGGGAATGCATCAACGACAGAGAGATTAAAAGAGTTTTTAAAATAATAAAAAAGTAACAATACTCTTTTATTGCATGGAAACAAAGCCTTTCACTTTTCGTTGCAAATGCGGCTGGATAGAAATGTCAACAGGTTCCGCAGATGATTTAAAGCACTTAAAAGAAGTTCGTAGTGGTTGTTCATCGTGTGGGAAGCCCAGAGTTTTTCGATGCTTGAGATGTAGCGGTAATGTTAAGATGTTGCGCACAGTAAATATAAGAAATAAATAAAATGAAAATGAAATTGCTAAAAACGCACATCAGGAATCCTGGTGATGGTAAAATTATTGAAAAAGAAGAAAAAATAGAAGAGATTAAGCTTCGTAAGTTTAAATTCAATAAAAGAGTAATGCCAAGTGATAAAAAAAGAATTCTTTTTATAACTTGTTTTAGTGAATTTGGATGTGAATCTCTTGCTTTAATGTATTGTATCCCTAAAATTATACAAAAATATCCTGGATGTTATGTAGTGTGTGTTGGTTGGTATGGAAGAGAATATTTATACAGGCATCTAGTTGATGAGTTCTGGGAAATTGAAGAGCAATTCCAAGGCATGAGAGAATATTCTCTTGCTTTTCAAAACACTTCTAAAAACATAAAAAAATTAGAAGATTTGTTAGAGGAGCATGGAATTGTTTATAAAGGTTTTTCGATGGGTACAATTTGTTTGGGCAATACTTGTAGATCATGTTCTAATTTCTGGGGCGATAACGAACATGAGTCAAAATGTCCATCATGTAACTCGTGCGATATAGAGAGAGGCTTACTTAATGATATTCCTTATCATAAAAAATTTGCTGTTCAGATACCAAGACCGAGTTTAAAATCATTAGAGTTAGCAAAAAAGTATTTAAAGCCAAACTCTGTTGGTATTTTCGCAAGAGGTCGTGTGTGTTATGGGCGAAATTTAACAAGTGAATTTTATCGATACTTGATATTATATCTTGAGGAGCAAGGATACAATCCGATATGGCTTGGCGAAAAACAAAGTGTATTGCCTTGTCCTGTAAAACATATTGTGGATTTTAGTAGTCTTCCGGAAGCTAGGGATTTAGAGCTTACTTTAGCAATTATCTCTAAACTTGAGTTCACAATTCAGTTTTGGACGGCATCTACTAGACTTGCTTCTATGGTGGGAACTCCATGGATACTGTTTGAGTCACCAGAACAGATAGTTGGTAACGGACAGGAAGGAATGCGTATTGCCTTAACAACTGATTTTAATAAAAAGAAATTGGTCTTAGCACAGTATAAAAATTTGATAGAAAAAGAAGAACGAGCTTTTTTCTATGTAAAGCAGGCTATAGAAGAAATGAAGCAAGATAATTGGGAAGATATCTTAGGACCAGTAGAGAACTATGAGGTTACTAAAATGATGCTAAAAAAACAAAATAGATGGCGTACTTAAACTAACAGAAAGTGTTATATGGATTCGATAGCAGATTTTTTAAAAAGAACCGCAGAAAGAAACGGGTTCATACGAGAACGATTCGAAGAAAAAAAGATACCTACGGATTTTTCTCAGATTACAATATTTCCATTTTTTGGAGACTTAAGAAGCACTTGTATTGCTTCAAGCTTCATACTGAATCGATATAGGCTAGAATCTAAATCTTCAAAATACTTCATATTAGCATCTTGGCCAGGATTTCAAGGTTTGTTCCCATATGTTGATGAATATTGGTCTATTAATGATTTGTCTCATATAAAAAAGTTTTATGAAAAATCTATTGGATTCAACAACACTTCAGATCTTCATACAGTTTATCTTAGAAACTTTAATGAGTTTTTTAGAGATGTAGTTGATTATAGAGAAATATCTGCTTACTATGAAAATGGATTTAAAAATAAATTTTTTCAAAAGTATAAAGACACTAAAAGATTTTTACCGTTCGTTCCATCCGCTGCTATTTTAGGAAAAGATTTTAATCGAGATGTAGCAACATATCCTGGATATAAAATATTTGTTTATCCTTCCCTTTTTTGTACAAAGTGGTCCAATGGACAGGCTAAAAATATTAATGCTAAAAGAGAGTTTTGGATAGAACTTCTAAACAAGCTTTTAGAATCAGGTTATACTCCTGTAGTTTGGCAAAACAACTTTTCGCATGACGTTTCCAAAGAGTTCATAGGAAGATGTGTTATAACAACAGAAACAGATGTAACTCGTGTTCTGGCTGCTATGCGTGCAACGGGAATTGTATTAGATGTTTTTAATAGTTTGTCTCGTTTAGCTCTTTTAGCACGTTGTCCATATTTATCCGTGGATGAAAGATCCAGATATTATTCACAAAAAGAGTATGAAATAGACGATCTTTTCTCTAATCAATTGCAAAAATATCATTTTTTTACATTTTCTAGCATAATAAGCGAAGGAAATTCTTCTCATTGGAATGGTGATATATTTAAAATTTTAATTTTTAAATTAGATAAAATTTTGCCTAGTTTAGATAGAGATTCATGGCCAACGACAGGAGAATCGACAGAATTGGTTTCATACGATAAAGAAGTAAGGCAGCATGTTTCAAAAAAAATGGGCATAAAATTCGTAAGAATACCAAAAGATTAACTTATTAAATTTAATTTTCTACACTATATTAATATTAAGAACGGTAGGAAAAAGTTTTCAAAAAGGTTTCTTAAATGGTAAAAGTGTACAAAAAAGAGCTACCCCGTAATGCTAGCTTTTCAGATAAAGAATTTGCTTTTAAAAAAATGTTTGCTATTTTCAAGAAAGCAGTAGTAGACGCAGGAATTCTTCAAGAATATAAAAAAAGAGAATCATATGAGAGTCCTGGCGAGAAGAGAAGGAGAAAGAAAAAAGAACTAACTAATCAAATTCTTAAAAGTAAATTAAGAGAAAATTTTCCAGAAAGATACGGTCAATAATGAGTACAAATAAGATATTAAGCCTTTCAATAGATGCTGAGTTCCAAGAAAAAGTCAAAAAAGAGGCTAAAAGAAAAGGTGTTTCTGTTTCTAAACTAATTAGAGATATAGTAGAGAAAAACATTCCGAATGATTCAAATGATGGTTTGGTTCATGATACTATAATTTTAAGAATTCCAAGTGAAGTAAAAGCTAGTGTGGAAAAGTTAAGAGAATGGCTAAAACCTAGATTTGAAGGAATAGTAAACAACTTAACGCATTGACAATTTACTTTTTTTTCGGTATCATATTCAAGCCTTTTCTCTTTCCGTAGGTTCAAAAATGTTAAGTTCTAATCATCTAAAAGATGTTTGTTTGATTAATGAAACATCTCAACAATGTAGATATTTAGCAGAGGATGAAGTTGATCCTTTAAAAAGGTACTGTTTAAAAAAATCTTCAAAAGCAAAAGAAGTTGACATAGAAGTAGAAGAATTTTTATATGAAATGAGAAGAAGAGGAAACGACCCTCAAAAAGAAAACACTCCTCTAGGTAACAACTGTTCTGGCTATCCTATTCTTCTGTATAAAGAACAAGGTTATGATAAAAAAGATTAGCACGGGAATCTAGAGCTGGTAAATCCTTAATTTAAGCCTGTGGAGAGCGACAATAGCCTCTCGTTAAAGCAGGAGATGCGAATGATTGAATTTAATCTTGTGCCTTTAGAAGATATTCCTAAAGCTAAAAAAACTCCAACAGATAATTTGGTGGAAATATACAAAATATTTAACCAAATGGAGAAAGTCTGTTATGAAAACAATGGAATAGGTCTTTCTGCTGTACAAGTTGGAATTCCTTTGGACCTTTTCATAGTGAGTAGAAACTCATCTTATGAATGTTACTTAAACTGTTGTTACAGCGGTAACGGAGAATTCATTAAATCAATTGAAGGTTGTCTTTCAATTAGAAAAGGAAAAGAAATTAGAAGATTTGAAGTTGAAAGACATTCTGAGGTAACAATAACAGGTAAACGATTGATATACGAAAAAACATTAAAAATAGAAGATTTTACTGCACTTGAAAAAGGTCTTTATTCTATTGTTTTTCAACATGAAATAGAACATTCTTATGGTGTTTTAATTTCTCATATTGGAAAAGAAATAGATTTATATTGATCGGTTTTGAAGTAGTTTTAGCATTTGTTTGCCTTCACCCTTAGTCATTGCAGCTCTAAGTATTTTTTCGTTTAGATCTGCATTATTAAAAAGCGAAACTTCTTGGGCGATTATAGATATGCTTTTTTCTTTCGCAATGTATTTATTTCGATAAAAAAGCATAATTGCAAAAAGTCCAATACAAAAAACCATAATTAACGATCCATCTCCTTGTAGAATTTGTATTCCATTATTTTCGTTTCTTGATATCATTGCATTAACGTTTAGTAGCCCATTTTGTATTTCTTTGAGTTGGCTTTCCATTATCTGTGCGTCTTGTTTAAGCTTGCCAATTTCGGCTAAAACTCCATTTTGATTAGATTTTATTTCATCTATTTTACCTTGTTCGTTGTTTATTTTTGGATTATTTCTGGGACTAAAATTGCCATTTGCACAACCTGTGACAAAAAGTCCAAACAAAGCTACTAAAAAAATTTTTGTTAATTGCATTTTTTCCTTTTTAATATATATGGCTTGACATTCTAGTTTATTTTTGGTAAGATTTTTTTTTAGTTCTCGAAGTGCAGTTTGATAACTGCTATTTTTAGGTATCTCACTGGGGGTTCCAATGCCATTAATGCCATCAATAACATCAACTGCCACATTAAATAAACGTTTCTGTTCAAATGACTACTGTGATTACGATGAAGATAATGAAGAGGAAGATGGGGAAAATGGGGAAGATGAGAACAATCAAAAGGATCTTTTGTGTTTTGCACAAAACTTTCAAAGCGATTTAAAGCATCTTGCTGCACACCATATAAAAATATTCTTTAAAAATAAACCATTTTATTGTGGTGGTAAAATTCCCAAGAATATGCTGATAAATTGTGATAATATTTTAACAGTAATTAACTATGATATTATTGATAGTGTAAAGAAATCTTATTTTTTTCTAAGGAATCATGATAGTGCAACACAATTGCTAGGCGAGGTAACGGGAGACATTCGGCTAGTTAGTAGCATTCTTCACAAGTTATCTGCTGAAAACGTGCCACAGCAATTTGCCGGTGGAATGCTTATATTGTATTTAAAGTATGTAGAAGGGGTCGAAGTAGAATAGGAAATTTAAAGTGGTATCTAAAAAAGATTTATTATTTTTAGCAAGAGAATATGAATCTATTGATATTATACCAAAAGAAAAAAGATATTTATTGGAATATTTTAGAAAAGAAGTACAGCAATCTTTTCTAAAATATTTTTTTGTATTTAAAGATTTTGATAATTTTGTAGATCATACTGGTCTTTACTGTCAAAAAAGATGGTTAAAAATACTGCACAGAAAGCTTGTAAAGTTAGAAAGTGTACACAATGAGGCTAAAGTTAATATGGATTTGGATATGTTAACAAAAATTGAAGACGGTCAATATGACGTTGTTGGATTCTTAAACTATAAATAGGGAAAATTTAATGATAAACACTGAAATTGATCGATGGCTTATTGCCGTAGAAAAACTATCGAAATCAATAGACGCACTACATGCAGCAAAAGAAAAGTTTAAATTGAAAATGGCAAAAAGTGCTAAGACAAGTCCTAAAGATAAGGTTATAGATAAAGATAAGGTTATAGATAAAGATAAGGTTATAGATAAAGATAAGAGCACTAAAGATAAGGCAAGCACTAAAGATAAGGCAAGCACTAAAGATAAGGCAAGCACTAAAGATAAGGCAAGCACTAAAGATAAGGCAATCACCAAAGATAAGGCAATCACTAAAGATAAGGCAAGCACTAAAGATAAGGCAATCACCAAAGATAAGGCAATCACTAAAGATAAGGTAATTTCCAAAGGTAAAATAAAGTAAAGATAAAATTTTCATAAGGAGGATCGATATATGCTTGCTGCCCTTTTAGTAGCCTTGGCTATTGTTATGAGTATTACCTCAAAAACGCCCTTCTTAGCATACGAACTTGCTACAAAAATGAACCACGCCGACAGGATAGAATGGTACCGGATGAGGGATGAGAAAAATAACACTAGATATATTATTAACTTTTATGATATAGATAGAGATGATGATCGTAGAATATCTAATCAATTATTTGAAAAGTCTCGTCAACTTGAGGCTCAACGTGCGGAGCGAATAAAAAATAACATGGATAGGAACTAGCTAACAGGCTTGCTAGGTTTAAAAACTAAAATTATTTAATAAAATTAAAAATTATTTTTTTTACTACATATAAATATGAAATGCAACTCCTCAAGCTCTCCTTATAATACCAACTGCCCAGATTCTCTTGGGTGTGTTGCTGGAGTGTGTCCCGACTTTATAATTAGGCGGCATGATACGAAGCCAGATTTTAAGCTTAAAATAGAAGATTGCGATGGTCCATTAGATCTTACGGATTTAGTTCTTGAGGCATCTATGTGGGCAAAAGCTAAATTAAAAGCATCGATATCAGAGAACGACACGTATTTTGCTTTGGCAGATAATATTGGTTTCAACCAAATTATGGTTGGGGACACAATAAAGATGAACAGATTACGACTTCCAGAGGAAATGCTTGTAATAGCATTTGATGAGAAAAACAATCTTGTTCAAGTGCAAAGAGCTTATCACGGAACGACTGCACAGGAATGGGCAAAAGGCGATTCTTTAGTGATCATTAAGTTCATGAATGCAACTGCTGTTGTAGAAATGGTTTATGAGGATGTACTAGAACTAGATGGAACAACAACACAAGATGTTTTGATAGAAAGCTATTTTAAGTATGAATGGTCTGCAACCGATACCTGCTTACCAGGATGTTATTATTTAGAATTCAAACTTATAAAAATGGTTCAAGAAGAAATGCTTTCAGTTCAAACCATTCCAGATGTAAGTGTGATACCAAGTTTTATAGTTATAAAAGGGATAAGTGTTATACCAGTTTTTACAAGTCCAAGTCTTATTCCTTCAAACTTTGGATGTTCCGGTCTAAGTGAAGAGATTGAGTGGATGCGTAGGTATCCAACAGATCAGGAAGGCTTCCTAATAAAAATTTCTGATTCTTTTACAAGTGAATAAAAATAAATGCCATCTGTAGCTGAATTTCTTATTGAAAGATTAGGCAATTCTGGGATTAAACACATTTTTGGTGTGCCAGGAGATTATCTATCAGAATTCATAGGGAATCTTTCACAGAATGAAAAGATAAAATTTGTTAGCAATACAGATGAGAATCATGCAGGATTCGCAGCAGATGCGTATGCAAGAGCCAATGGCATAGGATGTGTTTGTGCTACTTATAGCGTTGGAGCACTAAAGCTATGCAATTCTATCGCAGGAGCGTACGCAGAAAAATCTCCTGTTGTTGTTATAAGCGGTTCACCAGGAATTAAAGAGAGAAATGAAGATTTAATGTTGCATCATGTTTTAGAAAGTTTTGACAATCAACATAAAATATTTTCTCACATAACATGTTGCAGCGTTGTTTTAGATAACTCAACAACTGCTGGTTGGAAAATAGACAATGCACTAGAAATGCTCAGACACAACAAGCAGCCTATTTATATTGAGCTTCCTCGTGATGTAGCCTCGCAACCAATTAAGTACGATGTTTATACACAAGGTACTCCTGTAGAGCAAAAAAGCGATCCAGAAAGCCTTAAAGAGGCTATGGATGAAACAATTAATTGGATTAAAAATTCAAAAACACCAGTAATAATTGCAGGTGTTCAAATAACTAGATTTGGTTTAGATGAAAGTCTAGTAAGGTTTGCAGAAAAGAACAATATACCCATAGTAACAACTCTATTGAGTAAATCTTCAATAAATGAAAATCATGAACTTTTTGCTGGTGTGTACTGTGGCAACCAGACAAGCCAAGAATGTGTTAGAAAGCTTGTTGACGACTCTGATTGTTTGCTTGTTTTAGGGGAAATGTTAACAGAAATGCTATCTGGTTTTCAAACTCCTAAATTTACAAAACAACAAACTATATTTTGTTCTACAGAAGGATTGAAGATAAAAAATCATATTTATAATGGTGTAAAATTCACTGATTTCTGTAAAGATCTTTTTAAAATTGATCTTGGTAAGAAAGAAAAAATAACTTTAGAAAAGAAAGAATCAAAAGTTTTTACACCAGTTAATGGTGCATTAATAACTGTGGATAGATTTTTTGAAAAAATAAATAATATTTTAAATGAAAAAATGGCAGTGGTTGCAGATATTGGTGAGAGTTTGTTTGGAGCAACAAGGCTAAACGTGCACCACCACCAGTTCATAAGCCCTGCATTTTATTGCAGTATGGGTTTGGCTATTCCTGGTGCGTTAGGATTTCAAATGGCTAAACCTAATATTCGCCCTATTGTTTTAGTTGGAGATGGGGCGTTCCAAATGTCCGTATCAGAAATTAGTACTATTTTACAGCATAAATTAAACCCAATAATATTTGTTTTGAATAATAAAGGATACGCAACAGAAAAAAATATTTTAAATATTTTTATTAGAGACTGGAGTTACCATAAGGTTTCTGATATGATGGGCGGCGGATTTGGATATAAGGTTGAAACTGAAGACCAATTAGAAGAATCTATTTCTTTATCTTTAAAAAACAAAGTGTTATCTGTAATAAACGTTTGTTTAGACCCAGTTAGCGTTTCGCTAGGTCTTAAAAGCGTAATAAATTCCACCACGATCAGGTAAAAAATGGATGAAAGTAAAGATGTTTTTCGTATAAATTGGCAAATTAAGGCACCACAAGTTCGTGTGATAGTTGAAGAAAAGCAACTTGGGGTGATGGGGTTAGAAAAAGCAATAAAGATCGCACAAGATTGTGGAATGGATCTTGTAGAGATTGCGGCAAATGTTACGCCGCCGGTTTGCAGAGTTGTAAATCACGGTAGATTTAAGTATGAACAACAAATCAAAAAAAAAGAACACCACAAAAAACAAAGAGAGTCTCAGGTACAGCTTAAAGAATTAAGACTAAGACCTTCTATAGAAAAACACGATATTGATGTTAAAACAGCTCGGGCTAAAAGATTTCTAGAAGAAGGAATGAAGGTTAATTTAATTCTTATTTTTAAAGGGCAACGTGAACTTTCTCACAAAGAAAAAGGTTTTGATGTTATTACTAAAATGATTGAAAACCTTGCTCCTTTTTCTGTTCTAGAGAAGGCACCAAAGTTAGATGGAAATAGAATTTTTTGTTGTCTGTCTCCAAAAGAACTGCGGAAAGCTTAGAAAATGATTCATTCTGTTAAAGAAGAATGCTTAGAATCAGGCATGAAATCTAGAAAGTTAAAGAAAATACAAATTATAGATTTGTATTTTTTAAGAAGAAATATAGAACAATGGGAAAGCCAACCAAATTGTTTCTGGAGTTTTTTAAGATTTAATGAATTATATAAAAAAGATATAGAGTCTGCGAATGAAAAAATACATAAATATGAAGATATGGGATGCTATTTCTTATCTGAAGAGATTAAATCTTACGTACTTTTTTTAGAAGAATCAAATGCAATGTATTATGGATTTCATTCGATTGGTATTGCAGCAAGTGCCATTATATTGGCAAAAATGTTACGTTATAAAATAAATAAAAATAAAATATTAAATGATATTAACTCTTTTGGACAAGGACAGAGTGTAGAGTACGAGCCAAGAGTATACCCTCTACATCATTTTTTGGAAATAGCTTCGGAATCAACAAAAAAAATAGTTAAAACACTAGAGCGTTTTCCAGAAGATAATTACAATTCTATATTTGATAATTTTTGTATAGTTGTTCCTGGATTTAAAGTTTTTTCAGGAGAAAACGAATATTATTTTATAGGGAAAAATGGAGAAAGAAATAGCTATAACTCTGTTGAAGAAGCGTCCAAAGCATTAGATTTTTTTCTCATTGGAAACAATTATATGAGTGCAGTTCTTCTTGGAGAAAAAGATGAAAAATGTTACTTTATAAACTACTTTTAAACACACTCCTTACCAAAAATGGAAAACTTTATGAAAAACTTAAATTTTATCAATGGTAAATTCCAAGCAGAAGATTCTAGTTCTTTTTTTAATTCATACGATCCATCAACAGAAGATATTATAGGTTCTTTTCCTGATTCTTCTGCCAATGATATAAACTTAGCAATCCAAACAGCTAAAAAATCTTTTGAATCGTGGAGTCAAATTAGTAGGGTAAAGAGAGCAGAATATTTTTGGAATCTGTGCAGAGTTTTGGAACAAATGGAAGAAGATGTAACCAAAACTATTTCTTTAGAAACAGGTAAAAGTCTTAATGAAAGTAAAGCTGAAGTTATTGAAGCTTTGCATATGTCTCAATATTGTTTTGGCAAAGGACGCGAAAGCTGTGGTGATATTGTATCATCAGAGCTTTCTGAGCGGGATTCATACATTATTCGGAAACCAAAAGGAGTTGTTGCTGTTATAGCACCTTGGAACTTTCCTTTTGCAATTGGTGGATTTTGGTGTGCTGGTCCTTCCATACTAGAAGGAAATACTGTTGTTTTTAAACCAAGTGAATTAACTCCACTGGTTGGTCAAAAAACAGCAGAGATATATGAGAAGGCAGGCTTCCCATCGGGTGTTTTTAATATGATCCATGGCGATGGAAATGTTGGTAGCAAAATTGTTAAAAATAATGATGTAAATCATATTTGTTTTACGGGCAGTGCGGACGTAGGAATGCTCATAAGAATGAACTGTGCAGAGAGTTGGAATAAAACATGTAGCTGCGAGATGGGCAGCAAATCTGCCGTGATGGTATTTGATGATTGCGATATTGATTTAGCAGTATCTGCTTGCATTAATAGTGCTTTCAAATTAAGCGGTCAGCGATGTGTTTCTGCTGGACGATTACTAATTCATAGATCAGTAATGAAGAAGTTTAAAGAGAGATTTTTATATGAAGTTGGAATCGCTAATGTTAAAAATCCATTTGATAAAAGCGTAGGAGTTTGCTCCGTTGAATTTGGACCTCTAATTAGCAAAGATCAGATGGAACGTGTGCAGAGATTTAATGAGTTGGTTCGCAAAGATAAAGATGCAACTGTTTTGTATGATGAGCCTATATTACAAGAACTTTTGACAAAAGGCTGGTTTTTACGACCTTTTGTTTACGAGGTCGAATGGTCTGATAAAGAATATTTAAAGCAAGAAGTATTTGGACCGCATGTAGCTATTATACCTTTTGATACTATTGAAGATGCAATAAGGATTTATAACGATACAGATTTTGGTTTGTCATTGGGAGTTATTACGAATGATTTTCGTAATATGAGAAAAATAAGAAACTTATGCGATGCAGGTATGATTTATTTTAATTTGGGCTCAATAGGAGCTGAATCACATCTGCCTTTTGGAGGTATTAAGAAGTCGGGTAACGGTTGGCCATCAGCAGCAGGAATGTTTGATGCTGTCGTACATAAAGTCGCAGTGTCAGTGAATCATTCTGTAACTTTAAATTTTCCACAAGGACTAAAATAATGAATGAAATGATTAGTATTTCTAAAAAAGAATTAATAGAATTTTCTAAAGATATATACAAACAAGGATGTGGAGGCTATTTAGACTTAAGTGATGCTATATGCACTAGTAAAGTAGATCGACTATTTGAAAAAACCAACAAGCCAGAAGATAAAACACAAGAATATTATTGTTGGAAACCTGACAATAATATTGATTCTGATCATTTGACAACTGTTTTTGATAACCCGCCTTACAATTCAGAATTTATATGTACGCAAAAATATTTTCCTGAAACCGCATACTATTCAGAGCATGAAGAAGAATATGAAGAAGAATACGATGATCTAGAAAATGCAGGGAATGAGGGGCATGTTATTTTAGAATGACTTTAGATTTGTTTTTGAAAAATTTCGTTATGGCGTTGACAGATACTTTACGTTTTGGTATATTATACAGAACGGTCGTTCCGACTGTATGTATATAAATTGTTTTTAACAGAAAAGGGTTCATATGAGTAAAATTATTAGCACGACAGGAAAGATTCTATCCAATACAAATACACCAAAAATTGTTGGTGTACACGCAACAGGAAGTCAGGTTTTAGTTGAAATGCTAACATCACAAGAGCTTATGGGTACAACATTAGCCCTTTCTGAAAGTACTGATTTAAAGGTTCCTCTTCAGGGTTATATTCGATCCGTTGGTCCAGGATTTTTGAGTGATAGTTGGGGCTATAAAATAGGTGATCGAGTTATAGTTTCTGGAGGTGGTGTTATGGCTCCTAATTATGATGGATCACATAGAGATAGATTTTTCATGGAACCAAGTTCTATTAAGGGAGTTTTGTCTGAGGGCTAGGAAAAATAGAAATGGACCCATATAAAATACTTGGACTTGATAAATCGTCTACGATTAATGATATTAACAAAGCATATCGGGAGTGTGCAAAAAAGTACCATCCTGATGTGAACAGAGACAATCCGGAAGCAGCCAATACCTTTAAGGAAATACAAAAATCCTATGAAATTCTAAGCGATACAAGAAAAAGACAGTCTTACGACAGTGGAGGCATGAATTTTAGAAGCAGACAAGTTCATAATTCAGGCTTTGAATTTTCAATGGATGAAATTTTTTCTAATAGTGTTTTTAGAGGAAAAAATTTACAAGAAAAGATAGAGATAGATTTGGTTGATGTTTTAAATGGATGCGAAAAAGAAATTACATTCAAAAAAAGCAACCGATGTAAAACATGTTCTGGCAATGGCTTTTCTGAGTTTTTAAAATGTGAGCAATGCAACGGCAACGGTTTTGTTCAGGTGTCTGAAGCACCTTTTGTACTTCGACAATCTTGTGGGCATTGTTCTGGTATAGGTAAAATTAATACTAAAAAGTGTGATACTTGTAAAGGAAAAGGATCTGAATCGTTTGAAGAAAAAACAGTGAAATGTAAAATTCCGCCTGGAATAGAACATATGGCACAAATTGTTTTTTCTGGGGAAGGCGATGAATCCTTGAGAGGTGGTAGAAATGGAGACTTGTTAGTTTTTATTTCTATAAGAGAAAGCCCTATATTTAAAAGAGAGGGTCCGAATATTTTCATAGAGATACCGGTATCTTATAGTCAGTTAGCATTGGGCGGAGACATTATTACCCCCTGTGTTTCTAATGAAAAAGTTTTGATAAAAGTTCCAGCAGGATGTCAAGCACATACTAGATTTAGAGTAAAAGGAAAAGGCATGCCATCAAGAGGAAGCATAGGAGATATGGTTGTTACTTTAAAGTTAGAAACACCAAGAGAAATAAACGAAGAATATAAGGCTACTTTGTTAAAGTTGGCAGAATTAGAAAAACAAAATGTTACTCCAAATATAAAAAATTGGAACGAAACAATCCATTGACGCATGATTATATTTTTGGTACACTGGACCGAGATGAACGAAACACATTTAGAGAGGCTATTAGATGAATAATAAATTAATTTATGTTTTTGTATGTATGACAATTTTACTTTTGTTTTTTGGTATTGGAACAAAGATTTTCATCGATAAGGTTTCAGACAGAGTAATATACAAGCTACAAAAGGAATATTCTCCTTCTCCATATGGGCCAGGATTAGACCCAGACAAAATAGACATAACAAAGATCAGATCTGCATATTGATGCAGATGCCAGTCTGTTTTTCTCAAAAATACATCTAAATTATTTTACAAAAAGTAATTTTAGATGTATTTTGTGTTGTATCTTTTGGATTTCTTTGTGCTTTCCAAATAATAGTTTTTCCAACAGATGGCTTCCCAGATATTCTTTTAAATTCATCAAAAGTAAAAAAAAGTTTTGATCCATCTGATATTTGCATATATATTGGATTGACTTTGTCCCTTAATAGTTCTATTTTGCCGCTTTTTTCTATTAATGGCAAATTTAGCCAATTTTTAAATTCCATGATAATTTATATATTGTATTTTTTAAAATTTTGCATTATCACTATATTAATCATATGCAATACCAAATAGTTTCTGCTAATCCTTTGTTTCCTATGTCTATAGAATTCATTAATGAAGATGGAAAAACTATTGTTATTGATGTGAATATTGATTATATAAAAGAACGTGTTTTTTTTAAAGAAATAGATAAGAATATAGATATTGCTTCTTTAGAACAAGATATATTGAGTGCTTTGCGTCCAGATATTATAGAGCCTCCAAAACTTCCAGAAGAGCTTTTTGAATATGTATCTAAGGCTAGATCTGGTTATTATGAAAGTTCTGTTAAAACAGAAGCACCAGATGCACCGTCAGAACAAGATGTAGAACAAGACGCAGAACAAGACGCAGAACAAGATGTAGAACAAGATGTAGAACAAGACGCAGAACAAGACGCAGAACAAGACGCAGAACAAGACGCAGAACAAGATGTAAATTAAACGATATTAAATCGTGGAAAGAATTAAATGAGTGTAGGGAATCCAGAAGCATTTAAAATACAGCTTACGACAGGACGTCCAGAAGTTGATAATAGAAAGCCATGTGATCTAAGCAATTTAACTCTTAAAAAGCTTTGTGAATGGATTGACAGACAAAATGTTAGTTTGATTGTAAAAGAAGAACTTAAAAAGAGTGCTTCCAGATTCCCTCATCAAGCCTTAAAAGCATGGAGAAAAGGTTATTCAAAACATTTAGCTTTAGTGCAGCGCAAACTTAGGAATAAAAACGTTAAAAAATCTTTTGATGATACAGACATAGAATTTGACGATAAAGACATAGAGGTATCTCCGGATGTTGTTTCTGTATCTCCGGACGTTGTTTCTGTATCTCCGGACGTTGCCAAACCCAGAGGCAAAGGAGTTTTTAGAAATGACTTTGATAAAATAGCTTGTGCCCTTGATCGTCTTGATCATGTGCCAGATTCTGAATGTAAACCAACGATTGCTGCTCAGGAAGTTCTTCAGAAAGCTCAGGAAGTCGCTCAGGACGCTCAAGAAGACGCTGACGAAGCTCAGGACTTTTTTCGGGAAGACGCTCAGGAAGACGCTCAGGAAGACGCTCAGGAAGACGCTCAGGAAGACGCTCAGGAAGACGCTCAGGACGATTTGTATATCGAGACGTTGTCTCACATTAGTTCCGGTGGTCAGGACGCTCAGGACGCTCAGGACTCTCAGGACGACTCTCAGGATGACTCTCAGGATGACGCTCAGGAAGACGCTCAGGAAGACGCTCAGGAAGACTCTAAGAAGGGAATTTAATATTTTGAAAGTTTTTGCTATTATTTCTGTGGCCAGGCAAGTAGATGGCGAATATTGTGTTGTAAAGGTAGAAAAAGCATTTAAGACTAGGGAATCCGCAGAGCAATTTTCTAAAGAACTATCTACAAGGTATGCTGAATCTATTGTTACTCCAAATGGAACTATTGCGTGTGTTTGCGAAAGAGGAGTTTTTGAAATTGACTTGACCGATTAATCTATTTTTGGTAGGTTTAGAATCGGTCGAAATAATAAATAAAGAAAGGTATGAAAAATGGCAACATCTATTACTCCTCATAATCCCCTTGAAGGAGATAAGCCGGAACTTAGCATAAAGTTACATGAGAACACCGACGAACATGTATCTATAATTATCGTACACAAAGACAGACCAGAATATCTTAATATATGTTTGCAATCTATTGCTGTTACTTCATTTAATAATAATTATGAAATTATAGTAGTCGACAACGCAAGCGGTAAAGAGTCACAGGACTTTTTAAAGGATATTGAAGGTGAAGTAAAAGTTGTAAGAAATGAAAAGAATTTATATTGGTCTGCTGCTTGTAACAAAGGAGTTCAAGCTGCTGATGGTAACTCAAAATATTTTATTTTTCTACATTGTGATGTTGTTGTTCTAAATCCAGCATGGATGGATCTTCTTATCAATGTTTCTGAAGCACAACAGTCAGGACTTATTGGCATTGATACACAGAGCTATATGATAGGAACTCAAAAGATAGATTTCTTACAAGATTTTATTGTTGCAATGACAAGGGAAGCATGGAAGGATATTGGGCCTTGGCCTGAAGAGCTTCCAATGATAGGAAGTGCATTCATACTAACTATGAGAGCACAAAGCAGAGGACATAAGCCGCAGATAATGAAAAATGCAATCGTACATCACTACAGAATATTTAGTATGGATATTAGTGAGTATGAAAGAATGACAGAACAAGCTATGGCAATTTTGCCGAAACTAATGTCAGATGTTCAATCAAGACCATTGTAGAAATTTTTAAAAATGCAACTTACCACAAAAGAAAATAATTATGCAATTGTAGATGATGTATTTGATAAAAATACATTTGATCAGTTTGTTTCTTACTTTGGTTCAATGGATTTTGCTTTTAGGTCTATGACGGGGTGGCAAAAAATTTGGCGTTTAACAGATGGTCAAATTCTTGCTGGTCCTCCGTATTACCATTCTAGAGCACCTTTTGGATGTCCAATGGATGGGCTTCACGCTGTTATATTGGCGTTAGCAGAGCAGCATCTTCAAGATGTGGTTGGTAAAAAAGGAGAAGATTGGGATGACTTTTTTCTTACTCCGTACATATATCCAGTAGGAACAAAAATCTCTTGGCACAATGACACAGGATACGTAGCGGCTGCAATTTTTTATCCTCATGAAAAATGGAGTTCAAATTGGGGAGGAGAGTTGCTATTAGCAGATGTAAATAACAATGATGTGAAATGTACGGAAAACAACGATCCTATCAATAGGCAGCATTCTGGTGCCGTATTAGATAACCTGGCAATGGGAAGATATATTTCTCCTAAACCAAATAGAATGGTTTTTACTAAGACTGGTGTGTGGCACTCCATTAATAGAGTCGATGTAAATGCTGGAGAAAAAGCCAGATGTTCTGTGGTCGCTTTTTTTACAAAAAGCTAACTATAAGTTGTATTTGAGTAAAAAATTGTCCATCTTTAATTCTTTATGAAGACCATGTAACTGGCTCTCTTCCCGCAGTATTTCGTTTCAAAAAAGGATCGGAACCCGAACCGCTCCCAGAACCCCTCCGAACCCTGCACTGCTGTAAGGCACATAACGTTCCATCCTGTTTCTATAACTTTAGAGACAAGCATTCGTGCTATCCCCATGCCCCTGAAGTCCTCTGCCACACAAACGTCGTGTATGTACAAGCAATTTGGATTTTCAACTAGAACAAAAAATGAATCAATTGGAAACGACTTTCCCACAAGATATGGAAATGATATTGCGTAACCAACGACTCCATCTAAATCCGCGACAAAGCATCCCGCCGGGCATCCATCAATCTTGCTTAAGAAACTTTCATCGCCTTCGTAATATTGATTACAATAACTTTTTGTTCCAATTTCGGTAATATCAGAATAATCTGATTTTATGGCAGGTCTTATTTTTTTCATAATTATTTGTATCTTTGTGGTGATAACGGAAAGCTGTATTTTGATTTACGAAATATTTGAAATTTATAGCTTATCTAATTATTGGTATTTCTTTTATCCAAAAAGGACTTACTGAGGCAATTTGTTTTTGATAAATTCTTGCCATTCTTTGTTGGTATATGTTTGTGGCGCATGTTTGGCATAATTGGCTGCATACGCCATGCAGAATATTTCTTCATCATTCTGCTTTAACGCACTCTTGTTTTTTGGGTTGTTTTTTATTTGTTCTGATATCGTTTTTTCAACGAGACTCGACCAGTCTTTCTTTAATTGAGTAGTCATCAATTTCTCGAAAACAAGATGTGCTATTTCATGCAAAGTGGTAAATTCTCGGCTATAGTTCCACGGAGCGGCTACAACAATTTTGTTTTTATGTATATACCCTACATGCTGCTTATCGTCATTAAGAGTGTTGCCGCCAGTATAAATGAACTTGTATTTATTTAATAGTTTTTTATGGCTTTTTGGAAGGCTATCAATAAGTTGATTAACATTTCTTTCTTCTTCGGTTTTCTCTAGAAATATTTTAAAGTTTTCCATATATTATATATTATCTGTTAGTCTATATATTCTAGATTTTTAGAAAGGAAAAATGAGAAAAAAAAGGCAAAGCACAAGACAAAGCACAAGAAGAACAGAAAAAAGAACTAATCAAAATGAAAAAAAAGTAGAAAAATCAAACTATAGTAAACAATCTTTTCATTTTGAATTTTTTAATGAAGAACAAAAAAGTGCTTGGGGACTTTTTGAAAAACATGATGTTTTATTTTTATTGGGACCAGCCGGTGTAGGGAAAACCCAATTGTCTTGTGCCTTTGCAATGAGCGAAGTACTTGCCGGAAGAAAAGAAAAAATTATTCTTACAAGACCAGTAGTAGAGGCTGGAGAAAGTTTGGGCTACCTTCCTGGAACCTTTGAAGAAAAAGTGGCACCATATATGATGCCAATGTATGATTGTATCAATAGATGTATGGGTAAAGAAAGCCCACAAAGAGAGGTTATAAATAAATCTATAGAAATAGCACCAATAGCTTATTTGCGAGGTAGAACATGGCACAACTCGGTTTGTATATTTGATGAAGCACAAAATGCAACTTTCTCTCAAATTAAATTGTTTATTACTAGATTTGGAAAGAATAGCAAAGTAATAATAACCGGTGATCCAAATCAAAGCGATATACCGAGAAGGGATCAGGGCTTAATGTCTGTTGTGGAGAAGCTAAACGGTCTAAATGGAATAGGTATTATTCATTTTAAACCAAGCTCTATAGTAAGGCACCCTTTAATTTCATCTATTTTAGAAAGATTAGAAGATAATTGCGAGTCGCAGTAATATGATTCGTGAGTTCTAAATTGTACTTTTTATCTATATATTATAGAAAATAATTAAGTACAAGGCAATAGATGCAAATATCAACTGATGAAAGCTATAACGAAGAATCATTTGGAACAATGCGTTCTCTGGAGATAGCGTTTATAGAACAAGATATATCTTGGTTGGTAGAGAGAAACTTTGTAAAAGATATAGACATTTCTTGGCACGTAGGTACTGGATTCTTGGTTTGGTACAAAATTAAAGGCGTAATAAGCGCAGGACAAACCTGGCAAAATGCAAGACCTATTGATTCAAACTCAAGTACATTTGGAAATGGAAGTTTGTGGAACTGCTTGAATTGCAATCAATGTTTTATGCAAATGATATTAGCAACATCTCCACAAGACGTTTGCCTTCAGATATCTTCGACAGAGACTATTAGAGAGGCAGTAGCAAAAGGCTCAAATTGGAAAATAATAAGTATAGAAACATCTGGACCATATTATACCGGTCCTCAGGCAAACCAAGATATTGAATGTAATCCAGTAGACTGGAAAGAAGTTCCAGAGTGTATTGAATTTTATATACATTCTAATGTTCTTATTAGAACAAAAATGGGAGTTTATGTTTCTAGCGTTTTTAACATAGTGGGTTCTGGGTGTGCTTCTACTTGTGACTGTGAAAGTTCTTTTGGCTTGATAACGGCACACGCAACTGTATATGGCGGTGGAAGTGGACTAGTGGGTTATGCAGTATTTTCCACTGAGGAACCTTTTCTTGCTAGTTTGTATATATCGAATGGAGGGACAGGATACACAAATGATCAATCTTTATCTTTTCTAATTTCAGAAGAACGAATTATTTTTAGTGATGTGCCTGGAACAACTAATCTCGTACCATCGGCAGATGGATCAGCTCACTCATTGGGAGGCAGTAGATCTCCTTGTGTGGCTTTTTCAACACTAGAATACACCATATCAGGCTCAATTGTTGCCTCTGGAGGCATAGTGAGTTCTATTGGTTTAGAGTTCGAGGAATCTTTATCTTTATATGAAAGAGAAAAAACTTTTCAATTTGTTTCTAGTGGTTATAGTTGTCATCACCCAGACAGAAGCCATCAAGATGATAATATTAGTTCTAGACTAATTCTAAATGAAACTGCCACCGAATTTGAAGTCTCAGATGGAGTTTATAAATACAATACTGGTCATTTCCCAATTATAGCTGGAACCATTGTAGGTACAATTTTTATAAGAAGCCAAGAGTACGGCGATACACCATTTCAGACTTTTGTTGTGTCTAACTCCGGAATTTTTTCTTTCACAGATCTTATAGAATTTCCATTTACAAACGCTGTTTCTTCTGGGTCAACTGTTGAGAATTCAACAGGCTACATTGAGATTGCTTGGAACAATGGGAGCTATAACGAAGAATTTGGTGAGGTGATAACAATATTAAATTATGAGCAAAGTGTGCGAAAAGATACTTTAGACCCAAGCATTGCTCCAATGGGTTTTTGGTATCATAACTTTTATGAACCCGCATTCCAGCAGTGGGAGAATGGTGTGTATTGGCCGTTCCCTTCCAAAGCACAAGCGGATTCATATTTTGGTGTTTATCACACACAAATTGATGAAATTAGCCCAAGATGTCAAAGATTGTGTTACCATGAACCGGCTCTTGTAGCCAGTGGTGCTTCTGACTACTCTTTATGTGCAGGTTGCATACCTAAAGATCCTTATATTGTTAAAATGAAAGCAAGGGCGTGGATTTCATATGCTAACATTTCTCGTCTTAATGATTATGATAGAAACTCAGGGCAAACAGATCCACCACCTACTGTTGTAATTCTTTCTGGCAATACTACAAAAGGAAGCAAGATTGCTACCATTTCATCAACACTTAATCTTAAGGTTGGCATGCGTATCACAACAAGTTCGATGGGTCCTTTTGGATCAATTATTCAAGAATCTGTTTTGCCTACAGAAACATATATTGATAGAATAGATAGCCTAACAAGTTTTGTAATGACAAAAGAAGCATTGCTCACGGCAACTGTTGTTTTTACTTTTACATCGGTTGTTACAGTTTTGCAGCCAGCTTCTAGATCTATTACTGCATGCGGAATTTGCACGGCTATTCCGGCTGTACTCTATGTGTCGCACAATTTAAATGTTGGTGCGTTTTATAACTTTTCGTTAAATAACAAAATTATTTTACCAAATTATTTTGCAATGCATTATAGCAAAGTAACAGAATGTTGGACTTCAAATTATAGCGTAGTAGGATCTGGTTCAGCTTCAGAAGAAAGGTGGAGTTTTACGTTTAAATGGGCTTGCACTTCTTCTGGTAATTCTTCTGACAATTTTTTGTGGAAGTTTTCTATTTTAATGAATCGCTACTTTTTGGACACAGGCAAGGACGAAGACAGCATAGTACATGCATTTTTCCCAGCAGAAAATTTATGTAAAAAAATAAGTAATTTTTATAAAGAATTTTCTTTCGCCTTGAACACAAAAACAAAAAATGTTATAAATGACATGGTAGAGGTAAATGAAGAGGTTGTATTGTCTGATAATATCGGAATGTTTACTTTGTCTGATTGGAAAAAAAATCCATTAATAAGAATTAGAATTTCTAAGGACAATTCTTCTTTTTCAAACACGAAACAAGATTTAAGGTCTTTGAAGAGCTAAAATTTTGACAAATAGTTTCATATATGCTAGGATTATTACCAATAACTATTATGATGGAAATTTAACAATTACAGGCATTTTAATGAATATTCTTCTATATTTTATTTTAGGCAGTATTTTTGTTGTGTCTTTTTTGAACATTATTTTTACTTTTTTTATAGGTGTTTTTATTGTAAGATCCTATAAGAAAAACTATGATTATGAAGTAAAAAATAATAAGAATATTAGTTTGAATGAAAAAAAAGAAATACCTTGGGATAAAAAATACGAAGAAGAATTAAAAGAAACGTCTAGAAGAATTCATGAAGAATCCAAAGGTCTAAAAGACTTGTGAGCCAATGATCGTTGACAATAGTTGTTATTACTGTTATAATAATAACTTGTAAAAATTCGGAAAACCCTATTTAAGGCACTAAACTATGCTGAAAACTATAATCATTATATTTGGAATGTTCATTTATTTAATTGCTTGCAACAATTTAACAGGAAGCGAAATTACTTATCCTGTTGACTTTAAACAAGATAATTTGAAAGACGACCCAGAATTAAAGTCTTTAGAATGGAATCGTTACGCTAACAACAACTTTGTTATCTTAAGCATAGACAACAAACAAGGAATTCTTCTTTCAGATCGAATAGAATTATATAATTATTGGTGTACTTCTAGATGGGGCTTTCCAAAAACAAAATTTTCAAAAGAATGCCGTGTATTCTGTGTTCCAAATCATAGTTTACTAAAAAAACTTTTTGGCTTAGATAGTTCAAAAATAGAGGTTAGGAAAAAAGATGGAGAATTAGAGATATCAGTAATTTGGATGGTATTAAACAACGATGGGTTCAGCGAAATTACGGGCTTGTTAACAATGGCAAGTTTTGCAGAGTTTGATGAGCAAAATGGATTTGCTACTCCTTGGTGGTTTGTAAATTCTGCTGGCATTATGAACTCATCTATGGGCGATATAGAAAAAATCATGAGAGAAGCTTCTTTAAACAAAGTATTCTTTAGTTGTGAAGAAGTTTTTAAAACATCGCATGATGATTATCAAGCTTTTAGTGCAGATAAAAAGAAAGAGTTTGATGAGTGTTCTTTAGTGCTTTGTCTTTTTCTTAGAAAAGAATTTGGCGAAGTTAAGCTGCATGGATTCTTGAAGATTGTAGAAAAAAATTCGGCAGAATCAGCATTACAGGCGGTATATGGATTTAAAAATTTAAAAGAGTTTGAAGATAAGCACACTTTATATAGAGCCGATTTATTCCGAGAAATAAATATGAATAAGGTGCCTGATATATATTATGAAATAGTTTCACCAAAATGGAGGACAAAATGATTGCGTTATTGTGTTGGGTGGTTTTTGGATTGTTAGTTGGGGCGATAGCAAAATTTACACATCCAGGCAATGAGCCTGTAGGTTTTTTGCCAACGCTCTTAATAGGCGTTGCAGGTTCTTTTATAGGAGGACTTGTTAATTATATGATATCAGGCGGATCACAATTTAAACCAGCAGGACTTATTATGTCTGTATTGGGTGGAGTTTTGTTCTGTTATATTTGGAGAAGATCCTGCTTACAAAAACTTTAAGAGCATCGATGGACGAAAAAATTATAAACAAATTGAAAGAAAGATATGCTTCTGTTCATCCTTTAATTTTTCAAAGATCTGTTGAGCGTTCAAAAACAGAAACAGAACTTTTTGATATTTTAGACACTATACCAAAAGGATTTCCTATTGTTTGGTCTGAAGAAGACTCAAAATGGATTAGATTTAAAAATATTTGATAATATATGATTCGCCAAAAATTTGATTTCAAGCAATATAAATCGCATTACAGTACGCCTATTATTGGAAGCTTTGCATTAGAAGATAAAGAAAATTGTTCTTTACAATGGGACTATTGTAGAGAACAATTTTCTGCTAAATTTGATTACAAAAATAATAAATCAAAAGGGTTTTTCTTTTGTCATGAAGTTAAAAAAGAAGCCTCAGTGGCGAACTTTTTAAAAAAATTTGAAGACGTTATTCTTTGTAGTCATGTAAATAAGTTTAAAAATTCTAACTTTGCGAAAACGTCTCACTCAAGCGTTTTGTGGATAGAACCATCTAATTTCTGGTTAGACTGTCCTATAAAAAAATCATTGCTAACATTATTAGTTAGATCAACAATAAACTATTCTCATGATCATGATAATTTTGAAGAATCTTTATTTGGAGAAGAATTTAAAGAAAATTTTCATCTAAGAGATACAAAAGCTGCTGTTATCCGTTTCATGCTTGGATTCACCCATTTTGTTGGAAATCTTCCTATCCCAACTGTTTGTATTGCAAAACATGGATGGCATGAAGAGTTCAAAAACTCCGACAAAACAGAGATTAATTCTGTACTCCGTATGCCAAAGTTTGTCGAAAAGCCCACTAAAATACCATATTTGTGCGGATAATCGGGTTGCTATTTGACAATAGTGGTAATTCATGGTATAATGAAGTAGCAAACCTTTGATTAACTGGGTTTGTTTGCAATTCAATAACTTTTGAACAGACTATAAATGTGGCATTTTACAGCCGATTGGCATCTTAACCATATAAACATAATAAAGTATTGCAATCGACCTTTTCTTACAGAATACGAAAAAGCAACTATTTCTCTTGCTAAAAAAGGGTGTATATCGTTAAAGAGCGTTACAATAGATCAAGACGCAGTTAAAAAGATGAACAACTGCATAATTGAATCAACAAACAACACCGTTGCTTCTGACGATAATTTAGTTATTTTAGGGGATTTTTGTTGGAGCAGCACAACAAAAAAAGACGTCGCAGACTTCTTTGACAGGATAAATTGCAAGAATATATATCTTATTTTCGGAAACCATGATAATAGAAAAGTTCTATCTTCTTTTTTTAAAGCTATTTATGACCACCATGTTTTTTATATAGAAAAGCAAAATATTTTTACGAGTCACTATCCTTGTAGATCTTGGCCTAGTTCAAATTATGGTTCTTGGATGTTGTATGGACACGTACATAACAAATTAAAACAACAAGATGATTGCGTCCTCAGCTTGGAAGAAAAAGAAACTATTAAGAGCAGGATAGAAGATTTAACAGAATTCAAAGTAGAACCAGAAAAAGTTGATATTTTTGTTAAATCAATGCAAACTTTGTTTTTGAAGAATAATCTTACGTTAGATGTTGGAGTGGATAATATAAGAGAGGAAGTTCCATTTGGAACACCGTGGAGTTTTAATGATATTAAGTTCCACATGGAAAAAAAGCTAATCAATGAGTAGTCAAAATAAAAAATTTCTTCCAAAAAAGCATGCCACAGAGAAACCAGTTGTGGCAGATTATATGTATTTGGTTACCGCAATATCTATTAAATTTAAAAATACAAAAGAGGAAGTAAAAGATTCTGAGATTTTTAGTGTACTTTGTCATGAGCTGCTACTGTGCATCGGAAAATATAATCCAAATTTAGGCCTTTTTAACAAATATGCATCAAATCACTTGTTCAACAAAGCAATACAATACTTAAGATACATAAAAAGAAAAAAGCGTTTTTCAAAAAATACTGTTAGCATGGAAACGCTTTCCGCATATGGTGTTCCTGATATTGAGGACAAAAGTTACAAAAACCAAGAAAAATTACCAGCCCACTTGTCCGACTGTACCTTGCTGTCTAAGCTTCTAGAAGACAATTGCTGCGATACCAAACAGAACATAAAGGATAAAAAAATACTTAAAGATTTTTACATTAAAGGAAAAACTATTGCCTTCCTTGCAAAAAAAAATAAAAAGACTAGAATGGCTTTGTACGATAAGATGAGAAGGGAAATAAAATTAATCCGCCAACAAAATGTTGGTTAAATCAGTTCTTATACGACAGAAAATTGAATTGTGTTTTGTGTTTTGTGTTTTGTTGCTACCTTGGAGATATATAATATGATTGAAAATTCTTTTGAAAGCCCGTTTGAAGTTGACTTGCGTTGTAATATCAGCATCGAAGTAAATGTTGCAGTTAGACTAGGTGATTTAATTCTTAAATCTGGAACTGCTGACAAACAGCTTATTGCTTTGGCATATAAACTTTCTAACTCTATGGTTCACCTTGTAGACCAATTAGACGATAAGCAATGGGAAAACATTTCTTCTCACATGAATAAAATGGAAGAAGAGAATACACCACAGAATTTTTATGCTGTTAAAGCTCAAAAATTGTCGAGGGCAATTGGCATAAAAAGAAATGTTTTACACCAATAGTTCATGGTGCTGATATGTCAAAAATTAGAAAAAGTGATTCAGATGTACCAATTGCTGAATTAGAGTATATCGGATTGCCTCTACGAATTATAAACGCTTTAGAGGAATCTAAATATAAATTAATTTATATAAAAGATCTACTTGCGGTCAGTGAAGCAGAAATATCTAAAATAGACAATTTAGGTTCTTCAGGAGTAAAACTAATCTATGAAGTGCTTAAAAATTTCAAAAATTTAGATAAAGAAAAAGAGAAATGGAAAACATAAAGGTTTTTGACCAGTTTGTTCGCAGATATTTTTACGGAGAGAATATAAAAAAAGTCGACAATAACGGTCTCCATGCAGGATCTCCGTATTACTATTACTGTATTCATTGTGGAGTTCCCACAGAAGCTTTTCCAGAACCTCCGCTTGCACTACCCAGCGAAGTTTGTAGCCAGTGCAAGGATCTGGATAATTCTGGCTTGTTGGAAAAAGCAAAGAAAATTTTAAAGAAGCACAACAGTTCTACATGACTCAATCAGTAAAAGACATAGTTTTATTTCAAATCTATGGTGGTCTTGGAGATAATTTATCGATCAGTATGATTCCTGAGCTTTGCAATTCCCATGGAATAAATTGTTACTTGTCGAAACATAATGCATATAGAAACGAGGGAATTAAAAGTTTTTTATGGGAAAGAAATTCTTTTTTAAAAGGTGAAAAAGAAGATTCTCCAATTGATTGGTTAAAAAATCTTTTCACTCCAAACTGCTTCTTGAAAGAAGGCAATAAGAGAAGAAACATAATAGAGGCAACACAGTGTGCATACGGACTAGAGCCAGTTTATCACTATCCTAAAATTTATTACAACCCAAACTATATAAAAGAATTAAAAGATAAAGTTTTTATTGATTTAAGTGCCTATACTACGTCTGATAAATATAAAATAGACATTGTAAATGAAGTTATAGAAAATCAAAAATTAGATTTTAACAACACAATTAATATTACTCATTCTAATTTAAAGCCATATCATATAAAGGGAACAAGTGGCTGGAGAAATATAAATCGAATTAAAAGTGTAAAATTTGATTCTTTAGATATAACAAACTTAGAGTATTATTCTGATGTTTTGTGTTCATGTAAAAAATTTATTACGACACACTCAGGACAGGCATCTTTAGCTTCTGCCATTAAAAACAAAATGAAATGTGATACGGAGATAATAGTTATCACGCAAAAAGAATACATGCCAGAAAATTCTTGTGGTTATTGGTATGAAAATACAACATATGTAGAAGGAAACTGATTCTCTATTGACAGTAGCTTTTTTTTTGCTATAATTTCGTTTAGCGGTCACAACGACCGCATTTGTTTTTATAAACTTTTGAAAGGAGTTTTTGATGAAGTTGATTTTCAGTTTTATTTTGTTGTTGCTTATTGCTCAGGGTTCTTTGGCTATAGCTGATACTCCGACACTTGCGGATGCTACTGCCACTCCGACGCTTGCTGATCCTCAGACACCAATTAGGAGTGTCCTGAAGGTTCAGGAGGTTACTGATGCTCAGGATGCTGATGCAAATAAGATTATCTATCATAGAAAAAGGAATATTGCTCCTTGTGCTATTTCGAAGAACATAGATATTTCTTTTTGTGACAACTGTTGCACCAAATCTGTTTCAGTTCCTGTTTGTGCTCCTCCTTGTGCATGCAAGGAAGAGACATCTACTACCAGAGATGGGAAAAGAGTTGTTCATGATTACGGCACACACTCTATTGCCATTACTGCTAGAAGGAACGGAACAATAGAAGTCGATTATAGAAAAAAATTATTCAATCGGTAATTTATAAATAAAATTGGCGAAATACCCGATTGTAATAATCGGGTATTTCGTCTTTTTCTGTTCATAGAGTCTTAGTAGTTTAAAAATGAACCAAAAATCTAGATATTTAGTTTTTTTTGTTATTATGCTTTTTGCTTTTGCTTTTATAATATCAAAAAAATATGAATCATCGTATGATCAAGAGAAAAAAATAAACTTTTTAGGAAAAAAATAATGGAAATCATACCTCCTCGTAGAAAAAAATCTGATGAAGATAAGAGCGAAGAAATAAAGGCGATAGCAAATGTTTTGTCTACATTTTTACTGATTATTATTTTTGCTTTCCCTATTGCGTTTTTATGGAACTTATTTTTACCTAATGTTTTTAACAATCAAATAAACAAAATATCGTATTGGCAAGCAGTGTACTTAAACTCTTTTGTCTATTTAATTTCAAAAATATCTAGATGCTGATATTGACATAATTTTTTTTTTTGTTAAAATCGGTTTCGTTGTCCAAGTTCATTTTATAGAAAGGTATATTAATGTTGTTCAATAACAGTACGGTAAGTCTTAGTGCAGCAAAAAAATGTTGTTCTTCTGATGATTCAAAAACAACTTCATGCTGTTCTAAGTCAATAGATGAAGTCATAAGAGAAAAAGCCTATTACCTTTGGGAAGAAGCAGGTTGCCCAGAAAGCGATGGTAGTAATTTCTGGGAAGCAGCAAAGGAATTTTTTGCAGCTTCGGAAACACGTTGATTTGTGTTTTCTACGTTTTTTCACTCGTTCACAAGGGTGGGGACTTAGACTTTTTTTGGAAGTGCGGTGACTTGCCCTGACCCGCACATCCATGGCAGGATTACTCCTGCCAAGTCAAAGTCCCCACTTTTTTTATTTGTTAATTAATCATACATATTGTATGATTAATTTTAAAGAATGGCTACTTACAGAAGGAAGCAATGCAGGTGCTAAAACAGGTCTATATCCTTTAGGATATGGAGGAATAGGTCTCTACCCACCTCAATGGTATTTAACGAGAAGTGCGGACGCAATTTTTTACTTATCACTTGACGATAGAATTTATAAAGGAAAAGATGAAGGTCCATTTGATATAAGTCACATCCCAGGAAAAAGTAACGAAAAATTAAATTCAGGAGAAAAAGGACTTTGGGACATAACACATATAAAAGGACCAAAGGTTAAAAATACTAAAAAAAACTTTGCTACAAATTCTGGCGAAGGTGGTACTTGGAATATTAAACACATTAAGAGGTAAAATATGAATGATTGGATAAAACTTTCTGGTATAAACGAATCTGTTAATAAGGATTTTATATCGTTTGCTGAAGCAAGGCAAGCAGGGGTAGAGAAAATAGTATCTTCTGCTGAAAAAAAGGGTGGATATGCACTTTTAACTCGTGATCATTTTTCTGTGAAGTTGCCATATTATGATAATGCAAAAAATGGTAATTTTAACATAGAAGAGACTAAAAAAGAATATAATACATTATGCACATTTTTACATTCTAAAATGAATAAAATAGAAAACTTAGATCAAAAAGAATTTCAAGAATTGTTAGGAAAAATGGAAGTTTTAGGAGAACTTTTGATCAAATATCATGATTTGAACTCAAAGGCAAACTAAAATGTTAGGTAATAGCTCAAAAGTTTTAGTTCTTAACAGATCTTGGATAGCAGTAGGCATTACGACTTTAGAATCTGCTATAACAAAAGTTTGCTCTTTTTATAAAGATGGAACTCCCAAAGCAAAAATAATTGATTGTGTAGATGATTTTCAATCTTTTAATTGGTCGGATTGGTCAAAAATTCGTCCGGACGAAAATAAAAATTTTATTCAAACTGTAAACAATACATTCAAAATACCAGAAATAATACAGTTTACTAAATATGATAAAATACCATCTAGAAAAGTTCACTATAACAGAAGAACTATATTCTTGAGAGATAATAATCAGTGTCAATACTGTGCGTCAAAGATTGACCTTACATTAGACCACTTGATTCCAAAATGCCAAGGAGGACTGACAACCTGGGAAAACGTAGTAGCTGCTTGCGTGAAATGCAATTTGAAGAAAGCGGGCAGAACACCAAAAGAAGCAAAAATGTCACTATTAAAAAAGCCAATAAAACCCAAATTAAATCCTCTTTCTAGTGCTGTTCGAGTAAAATCTTGGGAACACTTTTTAGGGGAAATGTATTACGTTGTTGAACTAGATAACGACAACCTAAAATAAAGGCAAAAAAATGGCACCAGCACCTGTATACACATTCTTAGTAAACAATATTGATTATCAAAATATTTATTCTAGTCCTTTAACAAACTCAATAGAAACAGTTCTTTTATCTTTAAACAATCAAGCCGTTTATATTCCTCATGTTGGAAAGCCTTTAAAAAATGGAGAAATTTTTACACTTTATGGCAAAAAAGCAAAACAAGTGCATGACATGTATATTGGTAAGCTTCCAAAAATTATCGAGCTTATCGCTGAAACTCATAGAATACCAACACTAATAAAAAAAGACTGCACATTTGATTTGTCTACTCTTCCAGCAAAAGCATCAAACTCAAAAATTCATATTGCCACTTTATTTAACTACTCTGGTAGTACAGTATCGCTAATTGTGAGTTCCTACAATGCACAAGGGGAAGTAGCTCAAATAGAACTAGTACAAGATGGAGTGCCGAATGCATCGTCTGAAAGCTTTATTATTTCTATTGAAGATAGTGCAATATCAAATTTGACTATGAGTGGCGACGTAAATTTTTATTATGAGTTCAGTGACCTATCAAGAACATAATGATATAGACGCTACGGTTTGTTTTTGTTATAATTACTGTGAGAATAAAATGAGTCAAAAAAATATTATTGAGTACATTAGAGCATTAGATCATATAAAGATCTTTTTGCAAAGTTTGTTAGAAGAAGAAAATAAAAATATACCAGAAGGTAAAGATCACCTTGCGGAAATAACAGAATTAAGGATGCTTTCTAAAACAAAAGATTGGCCAGAAGCTTTACAAGAAGATTTGATTTGTGAAGATAAAGAATCAGACAAGCTACTAAGAGCCGAAGACGTTTTACAAAATTTGATTTTAACTAGCATCGAAGGAAAATCTATTCTAGATTTTGGTTGTGGAGAAGGGCACGTTCCTTTTCTTGCTTCAAAAAATGGTATAAAAAAGGTAGTGGGATATGATATAAAAGATCAAGATTGGAATCACTTTGAAACAAAAGAAAACTTCATACTAACAAGCGACTGGGATGTTGTAGTAGAAAACGGTCCATATGATATTATTCTTGTTAACGATGTTTTGGATCACACCAAGGACCCATTCAAAGAGCTTATTCGAATAAGAAATGTTAAAGCACCACAGATTGGCAAAATATTTTTAAGACTACACCCATGGACAAGTAGACATGGAACGCATCTTTATAGACAGCTTAATAAGGCTTACTTGCATCTTGTTTTTACTACAGAAGAGTTATATTCTATGGGGTTTGAAGGAATTCCAACACTAGAGTTCACAAACCCTTTACAAGAATACAAAAAAATAATAAATGATATTGGATTAACTATTGTTAGCGAAAATATTATTAAACAACCAATTGAAATATTTTTTACGCATAAAAAAGAAATTCTTAGAAGAATAAAATCCAGATGGAAAGAAAATATCGACAATTCTTTCCCAAGAGATATACTAGAAATTCAATTTATTGACTTTACATTAATTTAAGGACGATGCATGGCAGAAAATAAAATTATGATTAATAGGGTAATTGAAAAAAAGCCATTTTTAGGCTCGGATGTTGAGATAATTATACCTTTTTACGGTCAACAAGCTCTTGTTAGTAATGCTATTCAAACTATATTTCAAACGGTAATATCCAATCGGTATCTTATAACTTTAGTAGACGATGGATCAGAAAATGATTCTTTTAAGTCGCAATTGGAAAAAGCTCGCATAACAGGAGTTAGATGTTTATATCAAGAAAACAAAGGATTTGGATCTGCTGTAAATTTTGCACTTCAAAATCCTTGGAAATTTGAGAACAAAGCGGATAAAATAATACCGTATGTTGTCATTATGCATTCTGATGTTTCTTTTTATGGTAGAAATTGGCTTCTTAATCTAGGAACATATCTTGAAACAATGAAATCTTCTGGTGTTAAAATGGTTTCTCCAGTAACAAACAACCCAGTTGAAAATTTTGAATTTATGCGAGCTAGAAAAGGACAAGTACTTTCAGATAAAGTCATAGATGATGAAAAGTTTTTTCTTCCTTTATATTGTTCTCTTTGTCATCGAGATCTTTTTAATCATGTTGGGTTAATTAAAGAAATGCCGTATGCAAGCTATGAAGCACAAGACTATGCAAAGAGAATGAGAGAAAAAGATTTCAAGCAAGCTGTGTGCGGCACAAGTTGGGTTAAGCACGAAGGTGGTTCAACAATAAAATCACTTGGAATAAAAGCTATAAAAACATTGCGAAACAACAAAGAAGAACTTTAGTTTAAATAAAAAACATTTAATTCTCCTCTATATAATATGGTAACGTTATCTTAATTAAGGAGAATTAATTTTATGAACTGTAAAAAACCAAATGGAACTTACACTACGGCAGTATGGGGTTATTACTACCCACGATGCAGTAGGATTTTACAAGCACTAGGAATTTGCAATGGTAGAGCTGGCGCTTGGGTGCCTGCAATTACTGTTTGCAATCAAAGACTATTTTAATTTTAGTTTTTAGTTCCAAATAACTTAGGAGTCATTAGGTTAACAAACTTAATGACTCCTTTTATTTTTCTTAAGTGGCGGGTATTTCGTGTTTCATGGGTTGACAAATATTGTGTTGCCATGGTACAATGAAACAGATAGATAGATGGTTATTTCCCTGCCTCTGGAAAGGATTCAAATGTTAGTTCTAAGCAGAAAAAAAGATGAAAACATAGTAATAGGCGATAATATTAGAGTTTTTATCGTAGACATACGTGGGGACACAGTACGATTAGGAATAGAAGCTCCAGAAGATATACCTGTTCATAGAAGTGAAGTTTATAAAGCAATTCATGACCATAAAGAATGAAATTGTTTTGAATGCAATCTTCGTTTAGAACTGTTTTTTAGGCAATGCAGATGAAAAACATTATAGCATTATTGATATTTGTATGTTTAATTTTAATGTTGTATTCTAAAAAACAACAAGATCCTATCACAAACAAATCAGATAACCATTCTGCCTATATCAATAAATCAGATCAATTAAATCGGTATAATAATTCTAGTTATATTCCACAATCGTTTAGCCTGAGTGCAGGCATCGGTTGCTTTTCAGGTTTTTGTGACGGTAGTGTACACTGCGTTAAAGATAAGAATGACACTCAGGTTATATTATGGAACGACGATAGCGATAGTAATTAATATCTAAATATTTCCAGATCATTCAATTCATCTATATGGAAAATCAAATAAAAAAAATATTTTACTTTTTTAACAAAACATTTTTTAAAAGTAAATTAAAGTTCGTAAATATTCAAATTGATTTTAAAAGAAAATTTTGTTTTAATTTTGACAAAAATAAAAACATATTGTTTATGGGAAGATGCGTGTTTGATGAAAGTTCTTTTTTAACATGTTTGCTTCATGAAATGATACACATTTTTCATTTGCAAAAAGGCAAAAATGATGTGGGACCAAATTCGTACCATAAAAAAGTTTTTATGGAAGAATGCGTCGAAAAAGGAATTTTTGTCGTAAAGCATAAAAGCAGAGGATGGTCTATTTTGATGCTTGATTTTCCAAGAAACGTTGTAGATGCACGTTTTTTAGCACAACCAAGTGATCTTTGTATACAAAAAAGAATAAATGCCTTTGTTTTTTTGAAAAAAACTTTTAATTGGGAAGCTTTTTATGATTCTACAAAAAAATCATTAAAAACTTTAGAAAAAACAAAATCTTATAATTATAAATACACATGTGGATGTCTTCCTCCACAAAACAGCATCAGAAGCGGAAGGAATCCAAATGGATTCAACCCATTAAAAGCTTCATGTGAAGAATGCAAGATGAGTTTTATCGGTGAGCTTGAGCGATAGAATCATGTTAAAATTGTAGGGTTTGATTTCCCGACCGAGAATATCTAAAAAATGAATACGATTGAATGGGTTAAAGCATACGTAGAAGCACAGAACCGTGCCTTAGAGTCTGTTCCAGCGGTTGTTATAGCTAATGCAATCGATATTATTCGACAGGCTGGAATAGAAGGAAAACGTATTTTTATCTGCGGAAATGGCGGGAGTGCAGCAAACGCTTCGCATTTCAGCACAGACCTTGGCAAAACAGCCTCTGCTGCGGTTCTGCATCCGTTTAAAGTGCTGTCTTTGACCGATAACGTGGCGTGGATGACTGCCATCGGTAACGACTTCTCATTTGACGATGTATTCGTTCGGCAACTTGTCAATCATGCAGAACCGGAAGACATACTCATTTTATCAAGTGTTAGCGGTAGTTCTCCAAATCTGGTCGCAGCCATCCGATGGGCTACAGAGCACAATCTTGTGACCGTTGCCCTTGTTGGCAACTGTCGTGGCACTATTGCGGAATACGCTAACCACCTCATTGTGATTGATGAGAGCCACTACGGAAGAGTCGAAGACGTTGAGATGAATATCCTACATATGCTGTGCTATGGGATCGTGGAGATACGCTAAATTCTCTGACTTTCCTAACTTGCCCAAGTTATCCCTCTTTAGAGCTATTTCTTCATTCCATTAGGGTTGTGTGTGGGGGTGGACAAAATATTTGTGGGGGTTGACAAATAATTTTGATTTTGGTATATTATGCCCTAAACAATAAGAGCAATATAGATAGAAAAGAATGAATATAATATTTCCGCCAAGACCTAAAGGTAAAATGTTGCCTTCTGACTTGTATCTTTATGAAGACGGAAACTGGTTGGCACAAAGAAAATTCAATGGAAGTAGAGTGGTTGTCCATATATCTTCTGAAAGAGAGATCACAGTTGGAAACAGGCATGGAACTACTTTTTCAAAATTTGAACTTTCTGCTAAAGAAAAAGAAGATTTAATTTCTTGTCTAAATCTTGATGCTGAAAAAGAATACTGGCTAGATGGGGAACTTATGAACAAGGATGTTAATTCTACAAAAGAAATAATTTTTTTTGATGTTTTGCAAGCAGGGAAATATCTTTTCTTTCAACCAAAGCAACTTGAAAGAATTGAGATGCTAAAACAAATATGCGATAATCCAGTCAAGTTAAATTCTTCTGGAATTGCTTTGGAAATGTCTTCAAAATTCAGCATGGCAGAGACTTTTTACGATAATTTTAAACTCCGGTATGAGGAGTCCTTAGAAAATAAACAGATTGAGGGTTTGGTTTTAAGGAAAAAAAATTCTGGACTAGACAGTCTTGGCGATAAAGAGTATGAAACGAACAATATGATCCGATGTAGAAAACCATTTTCAAAAACGAAAGGATACGAGTTCTAGTCTTTAATTAAAGCGTTATTTTAATTTTTTGTCAAAAGGGAGTTTTTCAAATGAAGACCAATAATAGACTTGCGTTCATCGATGGCATTCAACACCTGCATGGGTATCTCCATAAGGTTCCTTTTAGTGCGATAATCACCACAGATAGCGTAGATGGCAACGCCAGTGGATACGTTTTTTCAAATCCAAGATTATTAACAAAAAATGGATTCGAAACTTTAGCTGATAAAAAAATCTGCTCTGAATTAAGGGAAAGCATAAAAGCTCATACGCTTTTAACCCCTTTAATTTGCCGATGGGTTGAAAGGAATGGGGAAAAACACCCTCAACTAGTTGGAGGAGATCGAAGGTATAGAGCTTTACACTACTTAATTTCTAAAAAAGAAAATGTATTAGAACCATGCTCTAACGGGGATGCTAGTGAAAACAGAATGGTTTCAGCACATATAGCATACGAATTCATACCGTGCCAGATTTTTGACTGTTCCAGTGACCTAGAAGCTGCTGTGCTGTCTTGGGCGGAAAACAAAAATCGAATCGATCTCACCGAAGGGCATGAGATTTCCGCTGTCGCAGAGCTAAGAAGATTTGATGTAGACGACGAACAGATTCTAAAAACGCTTCAAAAAGATTCAAAGTGGCTTAAGGAAACAGATGATCTCATATCTTGTTTGGATGAAGAAACTTTAAATCTTGTTTGTGAAAATAGGATCAAACGCCATGCAGCTATAAAAATTTCACAAATAGAATCTGAAGAGACTAGGAATGAGGTTATAAAGTCTGCACTCTGCAAAGCAGATGATTTATTTGAAAAGAAAAGTGAAAAAATGGAAAAGCAATTGCATGCTATTGTAAAAAAGAAGGATCGGGCAAAAACAATTAAAGCAATTGCCGAGATACAAGGTGATGAAAAGTCTGTAAAAAAGGCAAAAAAAGTTTTATCAAGATCGGAAGAGAGAGAAAAAGCTATTCTAAAAAACAAGGCAAAAGCCCCAGTTGCTTCTTTAAGGATAGTTGAAGAAGCAATGTCGGAGTCTGGTGCTTATGTTTCGAAGAAAATGGGAAGCCCTAAAACAATTAAAAAGGTTTTAAGGTGTATTCAGAGTATTATTGAAGCCGATGGTGAGATAGAGTTTGAAAATGAAGTTTTTACTATAGAGGTAACTATGCTTGAGCTTATGAAAATGATCTTAGAAAATCATGCTATCGAAAACTCTGAAGATTTTTCAACAACGCTAATAGATTGGCGGGAAAAGATGGCATTTGCTTCAAAGGACGAGGATGAGGACGAGGACGAGGATGAGGATGAGGATGGTGATGGTGATGAGGATGGTGATGAGGATGAGGATGGTGATGAGGACGAGGATGGTGATGAGGATGAGGGCGAAGATGAAGCCGAATCCGAAACCGAGGATGAGGATGAGGATGGCGACGAGGATGAGGATGAGGATGAGGATGAGGATGGCGACGAGGATGAGGATGAGGATGAGGAAGACGACGACGAATAAGAGTAATAATAATATAAACGAGCCGCACTGGGTGCTCTATCCCAGTGCGGCTTTTTTGATGGTTAATCATGAACGTGTGTCCAGGATGTGGTAAGAAGCTCACAACAACACTGCTAGACGGTATTTCTAGGTGTAATTTTTGTGGGCTTGTTTTTGATTCTAATGTTTTCAATCAATTATTGTCTGCTGCTTGGCAAATAAGAAAAAATAATTTAAACGAAAAACAAATAAAAGAAAAAACAAATTTATCATCTAATTTGTTACGGTTTGTTTTCTATTTTGTTTCTGTTTTAGGTTATTCGCATGATGAATTTAAGCTTTTGCTAGATGAGCTTAAACCCCGCAGATGAATTACATGTTTAATCAACGATTTAATATTATTAAATAATTTAGATCTCTATTGCATGCTTATTTTATTTATGTTATGATTATTATTAGTGTTTAGGCTTTTACTTTTAAAAAGGATTGTGAATATGTCAAGAATAAAAAAAGAAACGCAAGAAAAGGTTTGTGCAATTATGGAAAGAGCCAATAGCATTTGGCTGGATGTATCTCCTAAGCTTAGCCAGATACATAAAGAGTTTTCTGATATTGGCGGAGGGGCCACAACTAGAAGCAAAAAGTTGGAAAGACTAATAAAGTACTTTTCTAACTTTGTTGACAATTCTGAAACTCAAGTTTAGTAGAGTAAACATTTAAAAACACTCGGCGGTCAGGAATATAAATTTTCCTGACCGCTATTTTTTTTCATGATATATATGAAACTATTTCTACCTGATTGCCACTCGGCATCCAGTGCCAATTGAAAACTAAAACATTATCCACATGTACGAAAACACCATCTTGGTACGCTTTTTCATCTGCAAAACGAGATAGCGAAAAATTTTGATGACCGTCTTCTTTGCTATCGCTTATGTCAAAACTAGGATTGTCTACAATATAACCATATTCGTGTAATAAGCCTTGTATGTGAGTTAAAGCCTCACCAGGCTTCAGCCAATAGCTTTTGATGCTCCCAATCTTGTTTCTTACCTTGTCGCTCGGCTTAATTTTTTCTACTGATTCTGAAATGTCACAATACTCATCAAAACTTAGTAATCCCGATAAATATAAACCATATTCTTTTCCCATATTTCTCTCCTTGTGCATACCTAATTATTTATATATCCTCGCGGCGAGAAAACCCCTACTTTTTCTTAAGGAAAAAGTTTGGTTGCAAAGCGAGTGAGCGATAGCGGACGAGACTGTGACCAAACCTCTTTAGGGTAGGGGATGAATCGCCGTTATTTGTGAAAAAATTTGAAATTTTACACTATATTAGATTTGGATGAAGCACGATAAACAAGTGTTTAGTCCAAAACTAAAAAACAAAACGGTCGGAACGACCGGGTTAGCCTGCTGTCCTGACATTAGACTTTCCTTAATTGAAAAGCAGTTGGTTGGGTAGGAAACCCACTCGTCTTTAGCGGGTGGGTAGTTCATATATATTAGACGAATGCAATTAAATCGTCTTGAAAAATAGCTTTATTGACAGGAAACAGTAAGTTGGAACATATTTATCAACAAGATAGTTTTGGAGAAAATTGGTTTACATATCCAAATCTATATTCAAAAATGGTTCATGAGCATCCTAGTGGATCTCATTTCGTTGAAGTCGGTTCGTGGAAGGGGAAATCTTCGGCTTATATGGGTGTTATAATCGCAAACAGCAATAAAGGAATTAAATTTGATTGCATAGACACCTGGCTCGGAAGTACGGAGCATATAGAAACCATGAAGAATCTTGGCAATGATTTGTTGTATAGTACTTTTATAAACAACATGAAACCATTAGAAGACTACTATAGTGCCGTTAGAATGTCATCTGTGGACGCTAGCAAAACATATAAAAATGAATCTTTGGACTTTGTATTTATTGATGCCGCTCATGAATGCGAAAGGGTTAAAGAAGATATTGAAGCATGGTTCCCTAAAGTTAAAATAGGAGGATATTTAGCTGGACATGATTATGATTTTTATGCTCCTGATGTAGAAAAAGCAGTGAACGAATCCCCTCTTGTTCAACCTTTTACAGTGTCAGAATCGTGTTGGATACATCTAAAAATTAGAAAGTCGTAGAATAGAGTTTTTGTGTTTGATTTTTAAATAAATTCTGGTAGAATCAGAATACCGCGAAGTGGCGAAACGCAAGGGAATTGCTCGTAATATCTTTTAATTGTCTTGTATTCGCTGCTATTGTGCCCCTATGGTGAAATTGGCAATGATGTGTAGCTTGGAAGTAAATGGCCCGGTAGCCCAATTGGCAGCAGGCACGACACTTAAAATGTCGCAAGTATCGGTTCGAATCCGATCCGGGCTACTTAAAAAGCAGACATGATATTCTTTATTTTTGGTGTATACCTATTAGGTCACTACTCCCTTCAATAAAGGATTAAAAATGAAAATATGTTTGAATTGCAATCAGTCATTCCCTGCTTATGCTATAGTAAATGGTAAACAAAAACAATTAACTTCAAGAACGTATTGTTTAAAATGTTCACCATTTGGTAATAGAAACACAAAAAGATTACATATGCCACCAAGAGATAAAAATAGCAAAAAAGAATGCACAGAATGTGGCAAAGAGTTCAACTGGACAAAAAATAGTGTTTGTTCTACTTGTAGAAATTGGAAAAGTAGAAAGAATAATAGAAACAAAGCAATAAAATATTGTGGAGCAAAATGCTCTAAATGTGGTGTTAAAGATAATGAAGTATTAACTTTTCATCACAAAAACGAAAAGACAAAAAAATTTAATTTGTGTCAAAATTGGAATTGTGCATGGTCAATGATCTTATCAGAAATAAAAAAATGCGAACTACTTTGTGCTAATTGTCACATGAAACATCACAGAAAAGAAATGCTATGATTTTTGATCACTGGAGAATGAAATTGAAGGATATAGCGTTAGAAACGAAAAAGCAATAAGCGACATAATAAACTGTGTTGCAAAAGGCAAAAAAGACGATATAATCAAGGGGATTGATGCCAGCTTATGCTATGGGGCATGAACAAGGTTATGATGTTGGATATTATGACGCTAATGAGACTTATTTATTTGAGTGTTTAAGGAGAAATCTTTAAAATAGAACCTGTCAAATTCGGTGAAGGCTTAACTGCTAATACCGAGCCAAGCATAGAAATATGAAGGTGTAGAGACTTGACGGCAGGAACCTAAAACATAAAGTTATGGTTAAGGTAAAGTCCAGACCACAAACAGAAATGGTAGTGAAAACTATAGTGGTAAGAAAATCCGTTGCCTGCAAGGGCTTGTCGGTTCAAGTCCGACTAGGGGTATTTTTTCTTGCCAATGTATTGGTATAATTATGGAAAAACTAAAATTTTTAGCAGAAGAAATTTTTGAAGACATTGCTGGAGATCCGGATAACGTCATTCTGAAAATTCCTTCACAAATACTAGAACGTAATGGATGGAAAGAAGGAGATGAGCTAAACATTGAAGTTGAGGATGGCTCCATTGTAATTTCAAAAGCAACTGGAGTGGTTGAAGAGTTGCCTGTTCAAATTCCGCCTTCGGTAACTTAAAAAAATATTATGAGTGAAAAAATATTAATAACCGGCATCGGTGGATTCTTAGGTCACCATTGTTTAAAGTATTTTCTTGATCATACTGATTATAATATAATTGGTTTGGATAGTTTCGTTCACAAGGGTACTTGTCAAAGAATTGAAACGGTCACAGGTCCTAATCCTCGTGTTAAAATTTTTAAACATGATCTAACTGTTCCAATAGACCGTCAATTAGAAAATTTGTTATTAGATAGAAAAATTGATAAGGCAGGCAATATTGTTGATGATAGAATTGATGCCATAATCAATATTGCAAGTGATAGTGCTGTAGAACGGTCTATATCAAATCCGTCGCTTTGTTGGAAAAACAACTGCGATTTGATGCTCACAATTTTAGAGTTCGCCAGAATTGCCAAGCCAAAAATATTTATACAGGTATCTAGTGATGAAGTGTATGGTGAAGCCCAACCACTACCATCAAAAGGGCACGAAGAATGGTCAACTATAATGCCAAGTAATCCTTATGCGGCGTCAAAAGCCGCACAGGAAGCATTGTGCATTAGTTATTTTAGGTCATATGACGTACCAATTGTAATCACAAACTGCATGAATCTTATAGGGGAATGCCAAGACCCTGAAAAGTTTATTCCAAAAATCATACAATGCGTAGCACAAGGTCACACTGTTCCCATTTACGGCGATGCAGACCAATCTGGAAGTCACACTGATTCTAATGGAGTGCGGTGGAATATTGGTAGTCGAGTTTATTTAGATGCTCTCAATAAAGCTGATGCACTAGTTTTTTTAACAAAACAAAAGGTTTCTAAATATTCACAAGGATTTAAGTCCCCAGACCGGTATAATATTTGTGGTACAGAATCTCTTGATAATTTAGAAATTGCAGTATTGATTTCAAATATAATGCAAAAGCAATTAAATTATAAATTAGTAGCATGCGAAAGTGCTCGTGCGGGTTATGACAGACGATATGCTTTAGATGGATCTAAATTAGCGTCAAAAGGTTGGGTTGCACCAATACCATTTGATAGTACAATTTTGAGAATAGTTAATTCAAGTTTAAAAAATGCTCAATGGATAATTTGATTGTTTCATTCTTCTAATTGAACCTTGCTAACATTCCTTTGATTTCGCAAGGACTCCAGAAATAATTTTATATTTTTAAAACCATTTATTTTTATTTTAACAACATAAATATTTGAAGTCGAAGGCGTTACGCTTAAAACAGTCGCACCATACTGATTGATCAATCCAGTCACATCATTGCTGCTAAGGTTTGTTGTATCCATTATTACTGTAATATTTGTGCTAGAAAAATTTCTATATGTGACAATAGATCCAGACGCTAGAAATAAGCATAGAGCACAAATAGCCGCAAAGTTGGATAAGGTGCGAAATCCACGATTATTTTGTAATGATCCCATATCAACAACAACATCATTATCAGGAGGCGTGCCGCTTCTTAAAGATTTTAGATATTTTGGCAACTCATTAATGGGCATAATTTTCATATTAACCTTTTTTAATATTTAGGGCATAAGATCAAATTTTCATAAAATTCCATAGCGACTAATTATGAATTTACGCAAATTGATATCAAGAACTTCATTTACCCATAAAGGGTCTATATCGTATTTTAGAATTTTATCAATATATTGTTCCAAATGCTCATATCGAGATGCTCGATATAAACCGACTAAAAGTCCACTTTCAATGCGTGGGAAAGATGTCGTAAATCCGTAAAATTGATCGTAGACTTGCACATTAATCTCATCTTTTGTTAATAGCGATATGTAAGTGTGTAGGTACTCATCAGATGTAAAAAAGGGTATACCTAGTGTTCCATGAAAACCATAAGTTGGATATTGGTTACATTCCCTATCAAATAGATCATAATTCCAGCTTAAAGCTCCATTCTGTACTGCTAAGCCCAAAATTTCTGTACTAAATGTGCGGGCTAATTTGGCAGGAGCATATCTAACACCAAGACTCGTAAACAAATCATGGTAGCATATGCAAATACGAGTATCTTCAGGCTGCTGCGGATCAAAGACAACATCATCACTTAAACAAACATCAAGCAACAACCGGCTTCGTATGCTAAAGCCACCATTTCCAACATTATGTCCTTTAATGCAACGATCAGAATGATACCCTGTATTAAACATACAGGCACCACATTCAAAGCACGCACCTATATAATCGTAGTACAGAAATTCATTGTTCCAACGTGAAGAGCACGCTGGCATTCCATCATATTGAACTATCATGAAGTGATTTCCCACCACATGTTTGCCCAACTCTTTTAATATAAATTTTGAATAATCTTCACGATTTTTTAAACGATCTATTTTAAAAAAAATGCTACCAGGATAAAAATCTATGTCACTAAAAACATAAACTTTTTCACATCCTGTACACCTTATAGTGTGATCCAAAACCAATTTACATAGTTCATGTTTAAACGTACTAACCATCACAATGGACAGTCCGTTTGTTTTACAGCTAGGATTCACTGTGTCGCTTTACAAAAAACCTACAAGGTATTTTCGCAGATCATAGGCATATTCAGAAACATCTGCAAGACCGCCTCAACATTCTTATTCACTAATGACATTCTAACAATATATAGGATATTTCAAGCAATAGCTAGTGTAGATTAATTCACTATGGAGGGTCATCCATGTTGCTTAAAAACATAATGCTTATTTTCACCAATAAAAAAGAAGAAGAAACAAAAGAAGCTAGAATAGAGCGAAAATATTTCAAATATTTAACGAAAAAAGCCGATAGGTCTACGAAAAAATATGGAGGATTTAATCAGAGCTTGGGGAGATAAGTTCGCTTCTTAAAACGGTAATCTCCTTGTCTGCTTCAATTCCAATTCGAACTTTATTACGGTTGTCGATTCTGACAACCGTAATTTTGATATCGTCCATATTTGGACCTCTCAATATTATCGTTTCGTCTTTTTTCCTGCTTAAAACCAACATAAGTATCCTTTCTTTTCCTTGTTGTTCTGTCAAGTTAAATGAGTGCAATTTCTAAATAAATGCATAAATATTTCAAAATATTTAAAAATTTTTTTTGCCTATTTTAAAGCGTTTTTTGTGTATATTCCTGTAAATTCTTATGAGTATGACTTTACAATCAGAATGCTTGGCGTATACTTGTATGGAGACTTGTTCAGGACCTTTTAAGAATATCGCCGTTATTTTAAGGTCTTTTATTTTGCAGGCGTTAGGAGAGATGTCATGTCGATGAAGAGTGTTTCTAATAGAGTAGAAAAGGAGTTGTCTAACACAGTCAAAGGCTTTGAAAACCTTTTTCAGGCAATGACTGAGTATGTTGAATCTGCGATGGATCGGCTTGTTGATACGTTTGAGAAGTGTGGCAATTTAGTTGAAAGCAAAACAATTAAATTGGCAAAGAAATCCACACAAACAAACCCAAAGAAGACTTCTAAGAAGTCTATTAAGCCATCCAAGAAGACTGCTGCTCCTAAAAAGGCTAGAAATGTTGGTGGTTTGAAAAAGAGTCTGTTAGACATTTTGCAAAATGAGAGTAATCCGCTTACAGAAGAATCCATTGCAAAGAAGCTGATGGAGAATCCTGAAAAGTATAAGTGGAATAAGAATGAAAGTACTCTTTACCAAACCCTAAGAAGGGCTGTAAAAGAGCAGTTGATTTCGGAGTCAGAAGATAGAAGTAAAGAGTCTAAAACTTACAAAGCTAGCAAGGTTGCTTAAAGAAAGGATTTAAAATGGATAATGCTAAAAAGCCGACGAAGGCATCTACTGCCAGAGCGTTCATGGAGAAAATAGGAGCTTTTCAAAAAGTACCACCAATAGGATGGGCGAAAAAAGTTGAAGATCACTTGGAGGAAAATGGATTTAAAACCTCACCTTCAGGTAAGATGCAAGTTTATTCCATTCGTTGGCAGGCGATGAAGGACAAACTTGGCGGCAGTAAGAAAGGCATTAAAGAAGCGTTCATTGAAAAAGCGAAAAAGAATCCCGGAAATAAAGTTTCTGTTGGAGATCTTGCTTCTGCCAAGAAGTTTGCTTTTTCAAATGGTGGCATCACTAAGTGTATTGAAATTTTTAAGGCATTAGACTCTTTAATTAATTCTTAAAGATTCCTAGTTCTTATTATTGCAAGCCCGCTTGGAAGTTTTCAAGCGGGCTTGCGTCTTTTTCACAAGGCTGTGTAAATGAGATATGCATTCGATATAGATAATACTTTATTGCATACTGTTGGAAATGACTATGAAAAATCCACGCCTATACAGCATCGGATAGATCGAGTAAATCGTCTATTTGATGAGGGGCATATCATTTATTTGTTTACGGCAAGAGGTATGGCTTCTGGTAGGAACCTATACCCACTAACAGAAAAACAAATAAATGACTTCGGCATTAAGAACCATGGAATTATAATGGGCAAACCAGATGTTGATGTGTTCGTAGATGACAAGGCTATTTCTGCCCACGAATGGGATAAGCAGTGTGACAAGAGCATTTAGCATTGACAAGTTGCCTTGTTTGCTGTAGTATGTCTGGCACCGTGATTCACACGGTAGCTAATTGGACACGATTCCTAATATCTGAGAAATAGGAAGTATAATGCGCCTAGACCACATTGCATACAGAGTAAAAGACAGAAAAAAAACATCAGAATTTTTTATTGATGCTTTTGGCTATAAAGTTCAAACGGAATTCGACATAGACTTTCCAGACGGAAGCCAGGCAAAATGCATAGCATTAGAGCCTCCAGAAAAACCAAAAATTGAAACATTGCACTGGGTAATCAATCAGTATGTAGGAAACCCTTTCTTAGAGAACATTCAAAAAGAAATGTTTGCTCAATTCCACATGCCGCCAGAAATATTTATCTCCGATGGCACTCCAGATTCAATCGTTGGAAAGTGGGTCGAAAAAAGAGATAATGTTGGTGGGGTTCACCACATGGCTTATCAAGTACAAAGTGTTGAGAACACCATGAAGGAGTGGAAAGACAAAGGATACGCAGAATTCGCATCAGAAAAACCTTTAACTTGTCCTGGACTAACGCAAGTTTTTACTCGTCCATCAAATTTAACAGGAGTAATTTTTGAATTCATAGAAAGAGGAGCCAAAGGATTTTGTGTGGCTAACGTTAAAGAATTAATGGAAAGCACAAAAGAAAACATTTAAAAACAAAGTTGCCAACAAATAGACAAACCATTTTATACAGGATGTAATTATGAACAGAAACAATTTATGTTGCGATTTTTGTGGTCAATCAAATAAGTTGGTTGGCAATTTAATAGAATCGCCTAATATCACGGAAGAGACTAATGGAAGAAAAAAGGGCACAAGCTTTTTCATTTGCCACGGGTGCGTGGAGCTTGTTTCCACTATGTGCAAGTCAGGTAAAAAATATAAAAAAGAAAAGAGCAAATACACGCTTGATATTCCAAATCCTAAACATGTAATTGAGTACATGAACCAATATATTGTTGGTCAAGAAACAGCAAAAAAAACTTTGGCTGTTGCTGTTTGCAACCATTACAAAAGAATATTCGCTCCTAGCATAAGCAAAGCTATGAACGAAACCACTATTGAAAAATCTAATGTTCTTTTGGTTGGACCAACTGGTTCTGGAAAGACTTTATTTGCAAAAACACTTGCACAATATTTGGATGTCCCGTTTGCGATAGGGGACGCAACCACTCTCACCGAGGCAGGATACGTTGGCGAAGACGTAGAAAACTTAATCTTAAAGCTTTTGAATAATGCTGATTTTGATGTAGAGGCGGCAGAAAATGGCATCATTTATATTGATGAAATAGATAAAATCGGCAGAACGAACCAAAATGTTTCGATCACTAGAGATGTGTCAGGTGAAGGTGTGCAACAATCTCTTTTAAAGATTATTGAAGGCACTATTTGCAATGTACCTCCAGCAGGAGGTAGGAAGCATCCAGAACAGCAGTTTATCCAAGTAGATACCACCAATATTCTTTTCATATGTGGCGGCACGTTTGTTGGTCTAGATAAGATTATTAATCGTAGATTGTGTAAGAAATCAATTGGATTTAATCCAATAGAGTCTAAAGAGTGGACAGAAGAAAACTTAATAGAAGAGGATCTTGTTCAGTATGGTTTAATTCCAGAGCTAATCGGTCGCCTTCCTTGTGTCGCTCCACTGAAAAAGTTTGATGTGGAATCTTTAGTTTCTGTTTTATCTGAACCTAAAAACTCCATTATTAAACAATATCAAAAATTATTTTTGTGTGACAAAGTCAAACTAGAATTCACAAAAGAAGCTTTGCTTTTAATTGCTAAAAAAGCAATTGATAAAAATACGGGAGCTAGAGGACTTCGGAGTATGATAGAAAAAATTCTTTTGGAAATAATGATAGAATCCGCAGATAATCCAAACGCAACGGTTACTGTTACCGATAAAATCGTCTCTGGCGAAGAAAAGCCTACTTTTAAAAAAAATAAAGCAGCGTGAAAAAGTCGATCTTTAGAGCATGATTTCTATGGCTTTTAGATCTTTACTCTGCCAGAAATTTAATTTTTTTGTGGCAAAGTACTATATTAATTTAGACAAAAACGGCTATCATGATTTAGCAAGTTTTGCTTGATCGCTTTTTTGCCATGTTCTCTTATTAACGGAAATTTTAATGTATATAGCATCTACTTTTTTTAATGAAAAAACATGGGAAGACTTGGGCAGCAATTGGCTTAATAAGGCAAAAAGACTAAGGCTTTCTGGTATAATAATAGTATCAAATTTTAGCGAAGAAAATAAAAAAAAGGTGCAGGCTGCTTGTTCTTCAAATAATTTTTCTGTTGTGGAATCGTTATCTGGAGATCCTGTTGATATTTTTTGTAGTTTAGCTTCAAACCTAAAAAACGAAAGATGCCTTTTCTCTTTGCCTACCATAGACCCCACTTTAAAGCTATCAGAAACTAGGGATGCACTTTGCAAGACTGTATCTGCTGAGCCTATTAAAATGATTCGTTCAATTATGAACCTAAACGACAGAGTAAATGCAATTAATTCAATAGACGAAATAAAAAAGAAGTATGGAGGAATTCTTTGCTCTGATTCTATTTTGGGAACCGCAGATTTTTGGAAAAGCTTTGCCGGTTTTCAACTTTACCTTAAAAAAAGAAGTTTTTTTGAAAGCTATTTTGACCCTTTCTATATGAACTTGTCTTTAAACTTGTTTTTTTCTAATGCAGACTCTTTTTCTCTAGAAACATACGAGTCCTAATGGTATATTTTATTACTATATTAGTGCTTTTATTTCCATGCTTTATTTTTTTAATTTACTATTTTTTTTCATCAAGAAAAAAAATTAGCGATCTTGAAAAAAAATTCAAAATAAACATAGATGAAAGTTTAGAGCTAGCCACCGCAAAGCAGCTATTCAAAGAAATGAGGAAAAGAACAAATATTCCGTTTGTTCTTTTGCTTCCAATAAAAGAAAAAGATTTTAATGGGCTAACCATTGAAACACACAGCATGAGTTCTTCTGCTTGCTTGGCTGTGGTTCACTTAGCAAAAGCTATTATAACACATAATTTTAGAGTTAAAGGTGATAGCATACCACAACTTCCTCCATTAGATGACTACTTAGCTTGAAGTGCCTTTGACAATGCCGTTCTAATTTGGTATGATGATTTTTTAATCTCAAAAAGAATTATTTACAATAGCATGATAAAGATTTGGCCTGACTCCCTTGATGCCAACTGGCACCGCCCAATGGGTTCGTTCCTGTTCTGCAAAGACCTCGTTACTTACAATCCTGAAGAGTTTGAAATAGCTTCAAGCATACAATCCTGTGATTGTATAATGTTGCCACAGTTTAGCAATTGCCCAGTTTCTTATATATTTGATTTCAATAAAGCTGATTATATAGAAAAAATACGAAAACCAATTATACTTCAAAACGATGGGGGCGGTATACCGGCTGGGTGGGAGCAAAGTGAACTTGGCAAATATATATGGGGGACATTTTGTAGTCTGATAAAGGTGTTCTTTTCAGTAGAGTGCTATCCGTGGCATAGGAAGGAGTTGCCAGATGGGATTAATTATGTACCGTTTGACTTTGTTGGTTATTCTGATTTTGGCTTAGGATTGCGGGAAGTTCCACCACTTCAATCAAAGGAAGATTATCTAAAAAGACCATTGGCAACATCAGTCGCCATGAGTGTATATCCACCAACAAGAGATGTACTGTGGGAACTGTTGCACGAAAATCATTGGAGTCATTATAGCTTTAACACAAACCCGACGTATAGCCCATACAGAACACAAAGAATATCATGGGAGGAAATGGCTAACCAAATGAAATCATCAAGGATTAGCTTTGCTCCGGATGGAGCAACCGCAAAAACAGAACGCCACTTATTTGTACCAGCATTCTCAGCAATGATGCTTCAGGAAGATAGTGTTGAATTTGCCTTCCCTTGGATTGATGGAGAAAATTGTTTTAAATTAGAACATGATTTCTTTGAAGGGTTTGAACGAGAAAAAGAACAAGAGTACAAAATGAATGGTCACAACATAAGAGTATTGAATAAAGAAAATACAAGAGAGAAAATACTCGGGCTATTAGACAACCCAGACCTTCTTTATGAAGTTTACAAAAACGGGTATGAAAATGCAAGAAACTATGAACTTCCAAACTACTTCAAAAACCATATTGGAAAAACAATAAAAAAACACCTATGACATGGCATTTAAAAAAGAATGAAACGAATTTCTTACAGTAGAAGAATATTACCGTGGCTTCATCGTTTGATTCAAGAAAAACTGCACAAAGTTAATTGAAAAATTTGGGGGTTCATATCAATGAGAATAAAAAAATACAAGGTTAGCAGCGGCAACTTTTCAATAATTACCTACAATAAAAACGCAAAGTGTGCAGCCAATCGTGCTATGAGATTACATCATGAAAGCAGACATCATAGCGTTTTGGGTAAAATAACAATGGTAGAAGACAGCCTGTGTATTGAAAAAACACTATTTTTTTCTACAAAGACGTTAATTTTAGAACATGAGTTCCTACTGCAAGTTATTTAATTCTGGTACCGCAGTGTCCAGTAATGACGGAAAATAAGGAGCCTCTATGCTAATTTGTTCTTTTGTAAGACGTAAGTCGTTCCTAACAAAGACTTTACGTGCTTTTCTTCTTAATTAACGACGTAAGTCGCTTCTACCAAAGACTTTACGTGTTTTTCGATTGAATTAACGCCGTAAGTCGTTTATATCAAAGGCTTTACGTGCTTTTCTTCTAAATTCATGCCGTAAGTCGTTTCTATCAAAGACTTTACGTGCTTTTCCATGGAATTACAGTCAAAATTTAATTGTACCTTATGGTATTGTGTGCTATAATTAGAAGTGTGGTAATTAAGGAATTTTTGGAAATTAAAAAAATGTCTAAGTCTAAAAAGATCACTGTTAAATCAGACGATGTTGTAAAAAAGGCAGTACAGATTGTTCGTGGTATGAGTTCGCTTCCTCGTTCTTCCGATGTCATGGCGAACTTAAACAAGACATTGCAACAGCATGGTCTACAGGTAACGCCACAACCAAAAGGCAAGCAGGATCGCTGGGAAATGGTACTAAGCCCAGAAATGACTACGGTTGCTAAAAACTGGGTTGAAGCTAAGACTGTTTATGATTCTGTTCTATCCCGTCTTGAAAATACAAAGGCTCAACTTTCTGAATATGCAGAAGGTCAGATGATTGATAAAATTTTTGAGAACAAATCTAGACCATCAAATCCACAAATCGTTATCAATGACAGCGATGGTAAAGTGGATCATCAGTTCATATTCATTTTCCAAGACAAGTTCAAAGTTGAATTTAAAAAGATGCCAGAGAACGCTGACCCTGTTGATTTTTTTAAGGGGCTTTTTGTATCGTTAGGGCTTTCTCAATCGAATGCTTCTGATCTAGTAAACAATGAACTTGATTTCAACCCTGTTACAGGAATCAGAAGTTTATCTGAGTTGCTTGATGGTCATTATGGTGCTGGTCGTGAATGGTTCGAATCTAGCATAGAAGAAAAAACCGCCGGTGCAAAGCTATCTGCTCTCTTGATGTGGGATGGAACAACGCATGTAGAGGCACTTACTCCACAAGAGAAAGCAACGGTCGTAAAAACGGATCCTGGTGTTGTTGTAAAAACAGATTTTTATGCGAGGGTAGCATCGTACTGTGAGACAGCAGAACAGCTTTCAGCCGTATTTGCTGTGATTAAGCCGATTGCATATCCAAGTCATGTAAAGTTTGCTGTTGGAGATAGTGATGTAGAGAGGACAAAGAGAAAAATTTCTGCTGCCTCTGATATTATGACAAGAAATAATTCCGATGATACGAAATAATTAACTTCTAAATTTAAAAATAGGTTTTATAATGAAAAAATGCTTTATATCGATTGTACTGTTCTTTTCAATGTCCTCTTTTGCTTTTTGTGTAGACAAAGCAGTTGAACAAAAAGTCAATGAGGCTATGCAAAGAAATTTTGATGCTTGCAATAAAGAAGATGTTCGTGCTGTTATGAACTCTTGTTCAAATGAAATGCCAGATAGAGATAAGTTTGAAAAAGAGTCATTTTCCGTGTTTGCAGAAAAAGATATACACTATAGCCTTGTAGAGTGCGAACTTATTGAAATTAAGTTTCCATATGCACTAGCTAGAATAGTGCAAGATACATATGTGCAAAATAGGGATGCTCCAACGAAACCACAAAAGGCATATAGGAACTCAAGTGCTCTCGTACCGGACGAAAGAGTAGAGTACCTTAACACTTTTAAATTTGAAAATGGAGTTTGGAAACTACTTGTTATTGTAAGTGAAATGAAACAAGTTAATGTCGATAAAGCTGAAGCCGAATAGAATTACCTGAAATAATCTAGGGCATAATAATGAAAAAAAAATTAAGTAAAAAAAACATAACTTCTGCTAAAAAGAAAGCTATAGGTTTTGCGGAAGAAAAAAAATGCTGGAAAAGCCCTCCGCAGGAAGTTGAAAATGTTTTTGAAGAAATGAAAAAGAGAGGAGCAAATAAGGCTGTTTTAAAATATCAAGGAGGAGGAGAGGAAGGTTGTTGCTACGAGGCGAACCTATATAAAGGCAAAAAGCTTGTAGAAGAACTGGATTCTTTCAACCATAAAGACCCATTCATTGGTTTGCTTACGCAGCCTATATGGGAAAGATATGGAAATTTTGACTGGTTTGAGCGTGTTAATGGTATTCTAACTTGGAATGCAACGAAGAAGAGCTTTCAATGGAGCGGAAATTGTGAGCCTGTAAACAATAAAAATAGCTAGATATGGATATTTAATAATGATAGAAAAAATGAATGCATCCGCCTCTTTTGAAGATAAATGTGGTGTTGTATGGGAACATTATGTTTCAAGAAAATTGAAAAATAACTTTGAACCATTTTGGACGCATTACCCTTATACATTAGTGCGTAAATTTCTTGATAAAATCAGTTTAAATCAAGAAGAGGGGTTTGTTCTACAGGAAACAATTAAAAGCCACCAGCAAATAGATGGCACAGAAGTTCCTATAAAAAGTGGATTTCCTAATGAAGGAACAAGATTAATGCATGATTGTTGGAAAGCTGGAAGTTTTACTTGGATATTCATGGGCCGATCTTTTGTTGAAGCAACCCAATACAATGATTTTGTTGTTGTGAGCCGAACACTACCAAATGAAATATATAAAATGATGGACACAAACGCACCACAAACATTATATGGAGCATATTTAATAGATAAGCCTTCTATTATAGGTCCAGCCGTTGACACAGAGTCTCTTTTTGAAGCAATTGATAATTCGTCATATTCGACACATAATAATTTTGCAGGGAAAAAATGAATAAATTACTTTTTATATACGTTTCTTTGTTTGCTACCATTGCAATTGCAGATAGACCTACAATGTCTAGTATAGGTGGCGATCCTTCATCAAACCCATCAAAGGAGGAAACAGGCATAAGACAAACAATAGAAGGAATCGCAAAGGCGTTGAATGCACAAGATTGTGTAGAATACGCATCATTCTTTTCTAAAGAATTACAATCAAAAGCAAGAAGAGATTCTGGTTTATTTTTTGCTAAAAATAATACTTCTTTTAATTTGTTAGAACAACACATCCTTTCACAGGAAGAAGATTCTGCGGAAGTTGCTATTTCTTATGAAGGATCGGGCAAAGAAACTGTTTCTAGAGTATTTCTAAAACGTGAAGATGGATGTTGGAAAGTAATAAAAGAAGTTCCTGTAAAGACAGAAAATAATTTTCAGCAATCATATCCAGAAAGAATACCAGTACAAACTACGTCTACACCAAATAGATGTGGAAGTAACAATACATGCTCACCTAGCAACCCATTTAATGTGATATCAGCGTGTAGAGATTATGGGCTTTCTCCAACAAGCAGTTGCTCAGGCGGATCATGCCGATAGTCAAATTAACTTAATCTCTGTTTCCATTCTGTCGCATTCTGCTTGAATTCTAAGAAGTTTAAAAACCATAATTCCACAAAAAGCAGCACCTTTTTTATCTTTTGTCTTTTTTGAAAACGATTTAATCCAAAAGTATAAAACAGGGTTTTCCTTTTGAATAATTTTTAATTGTTGCTTTATATATGCTGCATCTTTTTTGCCAGTAAGTTCATGCTCTAAAGAAGCACTAATCTCAATACTAACTCTTGGCAAAAGATCCTTGTTCATTTTGTCGATTGTAAACTATTTTTTATCCCTAAAGAATACCAGTTATGGATAAATTACAAGTTTTTAAACGTTGATTGTTGCATCGCACCAGCATTATCTAAAATGTTATTAAATAAATCTAACATTGCTGGATTGTGGCCTAAAAATGAAACTAATGGTCTGTATTTACCAGAATGCTCACCAGTTTTTTTAGAAATTTTATTCAGCAACGAAGATGTGTCTCGTGATGTTCTAGGATCAGGAATTCCCTGAGTCTGATCAGGACTTCCCGGATCTGCCTGTTGTGTGCTTCCTGCCTTCGCCTGCGAGGCGTTCATCGTGAGCGGTGTGCTTCCTTGGCCTGGCATTTGACCCTGACCCGCCTGTGCGGAGCCTTGGCCTGGCATCCTTAAAAAATTTGGAGTTTCTGTAATTATTTTGTTCAAATCATGAAAATTCATTTTCGTTTCCTTTTTTAATTGTTTAATGACTCAAGATATTCAATGTCTTTATCTGTTAATTCAAGATATATTGGACGCTGATTTAATGTCCAGTTTTTATTTAAATTGAGCATTTGCTTCTTACTTTTTCCCTGCTTTAAAATAAAAGTGTTTTCATTGGTAATTAGACCTAATAAAAAAGTTTTTTCTTCTTGTCGCTTTATTCTTTCTTTTATTTTTTCCAATTCATCTGATGAGTATGGCTCTGGTGGCTTGCTTTGGGATTGATCCAAATATATTTGATTATTGTTGTTTTCTTTAATGCTAATAAATCTAAAAATGTCTGTTTTAATATCTAAAAAGAAAATAAATGATAAAATTAAAAAAACGAACATAGAAATATAAAATGTAAAATCATTCGTTAAATTAATTGCTTTAATTTCTTGAATTGCTTTAATTTCTTTTTTTACGGATTGTACGTTTTCTAATTGTTTTCTTAAATTAATTTCCCATTGTTCTAATGCCATTTTACCTCTTTCTGATAAATATATATGAAAGATTAATGAAATATTGATGAATGTGCTTTTAAATCTTATAACATATATATAGTGATTAATTTGCCTGTTTTATAAGTGAAAGAAAAATATTGTCTGAAGAACTGTTCGTTAAATTAGATGTGGGAACTCAAGGAGTTCAAGGAATTCAAGGAATTCAAGGAATTCAAGGAATTCAAGGAATTCAAGGAATTCAAGGAACGCAAGGAACGCAAGGAACGCAAGGAACGCAAGGACCCACAGGTGCTCAAGGAACTCAAGGAACTCAAGGAATTGGGTCACAAGGTATTATTGGACTTCAAGGCATCCAAGGCATTACTGGGTCGCAAGGCATCCAAGGAGTCGCTGGATCACAAGGAGTCTCTGGTTCCCAAGGAATCGCTGGTTCACAAGGCATACAAGGTCGGCAAGGAATTAATGGATCACAAGGAGTAACTGGTTCACAAGGAGTCACTGGTTCACAAGGAACTCAAGGAACTCAAGGTGCCACAGGAAACCAAGGAACTCAAGGCACTCAAGGTATTTCTGGATCGCAAGGTACTCAAGGAGCTACTGGTTCACAAGGAGTTACTGGGTCGCAAGGAATCCAAGGAGTCGCTGGCTCGCAAGGCATACAAGGTCGGCAAGGAATTAATGGATCACAAGGAGTCTCTGGTTCACAAGGAATTATTGGATCCCAAGGCATTCAAGGAACACAAGGAACGCAAGGGGGAACAGGAGCACAAGGTACACAAGGAACGCAAGGACTACAAGGCGTTACTGGATCTCAAGGCACTCAAGGAGTACAGGGCATCACTGGCATCACTGGATCACAAGGAGTTGTTGGATCGCAAGGAGTCGCTGGATCTCAAGGCGTACAAGGAGTCGCTGGGGCACAAGGCACACAAGGTCAACAGGGAGTTACTGGATCACAAGGCACTCAAGGTACACAAGGTGTACAAGGTATTACTGGATCACAAGGGGTACAAGGAATTACTGGTTCGCAAGGAGTTATTGGGATACAAGGAACTCAAGGAACGCAAGGGGGAACAGGAACTCAAGGAACTCAAGGAACTCAAGGATTACAAGGCGTTACTGGATCACAAGGCATTACTGGTTCACAAGGTGTTCAGGGGATTCAAGGGGTTACTGGCTCACAAGGAGTCGCTGGATCGCAAGGTATACAAGGAATTACTGGATCACAAGGTACTCAGGGCATACAAGGCACTCAAGGTATACAAGGAATTACTGGATCACAAGGAGTCGCTGGTTCGCAAGGTATACAAGGAATCACTGGATCTCAAGGTACACAAGGACAACAAGGTATCCAAGGAATCACCGGATCTCAAGGTACACAAGGAGTACAGGGCATCCAAGGAATCACTGGATCTCAGGGTACACAAGGAGTACAGGGCATCACTGGGTCTCAAGGCACACAAGGATCTCAGGGCACTCAAGGTACACAAGGAGTACAGGGCATCCAAGGAATCACTGGATCTCAAGGCACTCAAGGCACACAAGGTGCTCAAGGTGCTCAAGGAGTACAGGGCATCACTGGATCTCAAGGCACACAAGGCACACAAGGCACTCAAGGAGTACAGGGCATCACTGGATCTCAAGGCACACAAGGTACACAAGGAGTACAGGGCATCACTGGATCTCAAGGTACACAAGGCACTCAAGGATTACAGGGCATCACTGGATCTCAGGGCACTCAAGGTACACAAGGAGTACAAGGTATCACTGGATCTCAAGGTACCCAAGGTACTCAAGGAGTACAGGGCATCACTGGATCTCAAGGTACACAAGGTACTCAAGGAATTCAGGGCATCACTGGATATCAAGGCACTCAAGGGACACAAGGCTTACAAGGTACTCAAGGGATTCAAGGGATTCAAGGCATACAAGGCACTCAAGGACTACAAGGCGTTCAGGGTAGACAAGGCATTCAAGGTGTTCAAGGCATTCAAGGACTACAAGGGATTCAAGGCGTACAAGGTATAAGACCTGATTTTTCTATTGAGTTGACTGGATCATATAATCTTTCAACTAATCTAATAGGATTGCAACTTTTCAACACTACTCCGCGTTCTGAACTTTCAGTAGGTTTTGTTATAGGCTCTAGAGTACGAGCGGCAAAGTCTAACTCTCCTGGTAACACAGCACTTGGTGGTTATGCAACTCACTATGTGGAAGGATTGCTGTATCTCGCCACTAATTGGCCCAACGGTAACGTCTATATTAATGTTGATACACAATTTGGATCCGGCGCAGTAAGTTCATGGGTTTTATCGGTTGCAGGTATTCAAGGTACTCAAGGTGCTCAAGGTATTCAGGGTATTCAAGGTATTCAAGGTATACAAGGAATTTCTGGGTTTTCTGGTAGAGGCATTCAAGGTATACAAGGCATTCAGGCAGCACAAGGTACTCAGGGTGTTCAAGGAACACAAGGAACACAAGGAACACAAGGAACACAAGGAACACAAGGTACTCAAGGTACTCAAGGAGTACAGGGCATCACTGGATCTCAAGGCACTCAAGGTACTCAAGGTACTCAAGGCACTCAAGGTACTCAAGGTACTCAAGGTACTCAAGGTACTCAAGGTACTCAAGGAGTACAGGGCACCACTGGATCTCAAGGCACACAAGGTACACAAGGACAACAGGGCATCACTGGATCTCAAGGTACACAAGGTACTCAAGGAGTACAGGGCATCACTGGATCACAGGGCACTCAAGGAGTACAGGGAATCACTGGGTCTCAAGGCACACAGGGACAACAGGGCATTACTGGATCTCAAGGTACACAAGGAGTACAAGGCGCCACTGGATCACAGGGCACTCAAGGACAACAGGGCATACAAGGAAGTACTGGGTCACAAGGCACGCAAGGACAACAAGGTATACAAGGAATCACTGGATCTCAAGGCATACAAGGTACTGAAGGAACACAAGGAATTACTGGATCTCAAGGCACTCAAGGCACTCAAGGCACTCAAGGCACTCAAGGCACTCAAGGAGTACAGGGAATCACTGGATCGCAAGGTACTCAAGGAGTACAAGGCATCACTGGATCACAGGGCACGCAAGGACAACAGGGCATCACTGGATCTCAAGGTACACAGGGACAACAAGGTATCACTGGATCTCAAGGCACTCAAGGAGTACAGGGCATCACTGGATCTCAAGGCACTCAAGGAGTACAGGGCATCACTGGATCACAGGGTACACAGGGACAACAAGGTATCACTGGATCTCAAGGTACTCAAGGAGTACAGGGCATCACTGGATCTCAAGGGACACAAGGAGTACAGGGCATCACTGGATCTCAAGGTACACAAGGAGTACAAGGCATCACTGGATCTCAAGGTACACAAGGACAACAGGGAGTTACTGGGTCTCAAGGTACACAAGGACAACAGGGCATCACGGGATCTCAGGGCACACAAGGACAACAGGGAGTTACGGGATCTCAAGGTACACAAGGGCAACAGGGCACTCAAGGACAACAAGGCATACAAGGAAGCACTGGGTCACAAGGCACTCAAGGACAACAAGGCATCACTGGATCTCAAGGTACACAGGGACAACAGGGAATCACTGGATCTCAAGGTACACAAGGGCAACAGGGCATCACTGGATCACAGGGCACTCAAGGACAACAAGGCATACAAGGAAGCACTGGATCTCAAGGTACACAAGGACAACAAGGCATAACTGGATCTCAAGGTACACAGGGACAACAGGGAATCACGGGATCTCAAGGCACACAAGGACAACAGGGAGTTACGGGATCTCAAGGTACACAAGGGCAACAGGGCATCACTGGATCTCAGGGCACTCAAGGAGTACAAGGCATCACTGGATCACAGGGCACTCAAGGACAACAAGGAATACAAGGAGTGCAAGGGCTAGCCGCTGTTATGTCCGTAACATCAACTAGTTCCAGATACCTTGGAATCGGACTATACGGCAGGATTTTTGCATACGCATCAACACCATCAATAGGGTTCGCAGTTGGACAAAGACTACGGGCAGCAGTCACGGCTAGCCCAACAACAGAATACATGGAAGGAAACGTAACTTCAGTAAGTGACACCGAAGTAGCAATAACAACAGATCTTTCTGTTGGATCTGGTCTGTACAGTGCATGGACATTATCAGTTGCAGGAGTTCAAGGCACTCAAGGCATTCAAGGAGTTACTGGTTCGCAAGGTACTCAAGGTGTACAAGGAGTTACTGGTTCTCAAGGTACTCAAGGACAACAGGGAGTTAATGGGTCTCAAGGTACACAAGGAGTACAAGGCATCACTGGATCACAGGGCACTCAAGGACAACAAGGCATACAAGGAAGCACTGGGTCACAAGGCACTCAAGGACAACAAGGCATCACGGGATCACAAGGTACACAGGGACAACAGGGCATCACTGGATCTCAAGGCACACAGGGACAACAGGGAATCACTGGATCTCAAGGCACTCAAGGACAACAGGGCATCACTGGATCTCAAGGTACACAGGGACAACAGGGAATCACTGGATCTCAAGGTACACAGGGACAACAGGGAGTTACTGGATCACAAGGTACACAGGGACAACAGGGCATTACTGGGTCTCAAGGTACACAAGGAGTACAAGGCATCACTGGATCACAGGGCACTCAAGGACAACAAGGCATACAAGGAAGCACTGGGTCACAAGGCACTCAAGGACAACAAG